>Ga0180442_100254_pt1 | contig 32022 bp, 19 predicted proteins | sample ChrtobMetP5_16mM_FD_119746 | JGI IMG/M metagenome (GOLD analysis project Ga0180442, IMG submission 119746) | Chrysochromulina tobin associated microbial communities from unialgal haptophyte culture, Seattle, Washington, USA - P5_16mM MetaG | ecosystem: Host-associated > Algae > Haptophytes >... | reverse complement strand
CGAGCGGTCGAGGTCGACGTACTGGAACGCCTTGAACATGTCCGAGAAGCGGCTGTTGAGCGCGTTCGACGCGGATTGCACAAACCCCGACTTCTTGAGCTTCGCCTTGTCGGGCTTTGGCTTCGCCGCGGGCTCGTGCACAACCTCGGGCTCGGCATACGCGGCGGCGTCGTAGTGGCCGCCCATCTCCTCCGCCGGGTCCGAGTACTGCTCGGCCTGGTGCAGCGAGCGGCTCGACTGCGCGCGCATCGTCGAGGCTTCGAGCTTGGTCTGTGTGAGCTGCTGGAACTCGGTGGCTCGCAGGTCAGCTGCTGTAAAGATCTGGCGAACGCGCGAGGCGCGCTGACCCTGCTTAGCCATGAGCAACCCAACGCTTGCCGACGATTTCATGTTGCTGCTGAAGCCCCGCGGTGGCGGCGGCCCGTGGAAGCCCGGGGGGATTCGGAAGCCCTGCGGATGTGGCGGACGAAGCAGCAATGACTGCTGACTGGAGGAGATCGACATGCCGGGCATGGCGCCACGAAGCGAGCCTGATGATGTCGCGACTCGCAGCAGCGGAGGCAACGACGACACACTCGCGTTGTAGGGGAACGACGTCGGCGTTCGCGACAGTGTGCTGTACTTTTGAGTCTTCTTCTCGATTGCGTCGCAGAATAGAAACCAGTTGAAGCGCCCGCCGATGGTGAACTGAGTGACGACAGCGTTTGGATCCGTGAACGTGAGGCCTGCGACCTTGAAGCATCCGGCCACCTTGAACGGCGCGAGGTAGCCACTCATCTGCGCATCACATTTGACAGCGAGTGTCACGGCAAGGCTCAGGCCACGAGCCGAGCCTCATCGACGCTGCTCAAGGGCTCAGTCGAGTGTGCATGTCCATGTGGTGATGGGGGCTGACTCGAGGCGCAAAGCAGCTGTACCTGTGGGTCCTCACGGAGGAAGGCGCCCCGCATTTTCGATGCGGCATCGTGGATGGCTTGGCGTATTGCGAGAGGGTCCATAGCAATGGAAGAGGGTTGGACTTGAAACGGGACAGATGGCTTTTTGAGTTTTGTGAAACCGCAACGGAACGGCATGCATTGATTAACCTGAGCCACGCACCATTGAGCACCCGCGAGACCAGCAGTTGATTTTATCGATGCCGGAACTGCTCTTAGTACGCCTCAGAGAGCTGACGGAGATTATTCTGCGTTTACCAGTGTATACGTTTCGGCTTTCGCTCACCGACGTACTAATACTTCTGTCTATCGTCTGCCCACACCACATAATGTGCGCACATAGGGGCAGGCTTGGCCTTCAAGCGCGAGGCGTCGCGAGACGCGACGGCCGGCGCTCCGCACACCCACACGCACGCGTGGTCCCCACGATCGTCGCATGAGCCCCCCTCACACGACGAGGACACACGAGACATGATGCACGAGAGACGAGACAGTGGTGCCGCAGACCTATGCGCAACCCGACGACGCGCACCGAACATCCCCCCGTCAAACCCACATCTCGCATGAATCTCGCACACCCACGTGCCCTCACGTCGCGAGTGGGGAACTCCGTTGTGCGTTGATCTCCGCGTGGTGTCTCCCGAAGGCAGATCATCCCATGCGCCATCTCCTCAACTCGCTGAGCCGTGCCACCGCGGTCTCCGCCGCCGCACTGCTGCCGCTATTCCTATTGCTGCCATTGCTGCCGCTGGTGCATGCAGAGCACGTGAGCACCGAGCCGGGTGGCACACCCGGAGGCACGACTACCTTGACCTCATCGCCCCCGGGCACTGCGACGAAGAGCGTGTCTCCCGAGGCAGCATCCAAGGGCACCACCACCTCAAAAATGGTCGACACTAGCGCCCTCCGACTCCAGCCGTTGCCGGAGAGTCCTTGGGCTGCGAGGGAGGCACGGGCGGCGGCTTCCTCCTCATCCTCATCGCCCTCCTGATCAGCAGTCGACACATTCACATTCACAGTCGATGGCTCCTCCGCCTTGTCCGACTTCATCTGCCACGCTGGTCGCAACTCGGGCTGCGGCGACGACGACGTGGCAGGTGAGGACCGCTGACCATTAGCATGCAAGAGTGGTGACCGCCGACCATTTGCATGCAAGGCTGAGGACCGCCGACCATTTGCTTGCAAGGGTGCGGACCGCCGACAGTTTGCATGCAAGGGCCGCGGGTGGGCAGAGCCCTTGGGATGCCAAAGGTCAGCTTCGTACTCTCGAAGCCGCTGCTGCCTCTGCCGCTCCTGCCAGTCCACGCCCGAGACGGCGTCCGAGGCGGCGGGGGCGACGTCCGAGACGTCGTCCTCATCCTCATCGTCGCCTTGCTCGCCGCAACCCTCGACATCGGAGACGCCGTCGTCGCCTTTCCCGCCACAACTGGTGTTGTCTCGTGCGGCGCCGTTCGCCAAGGGAGCCACGTTAGACGCACACAGGTGCGGCCGCGTCGCCGTGCGTATCGCGTCACGGAAGCCAGCGAGAGGCTCGCCGAGGCCACGCACGCTCCCGATCAGGTCCTCAGTCTGCGCCACCGATGCGTTGAAAGCGCGAACGGCTGCTTCGAAGTTCGCTCGCATCACCTGCGCTGGTTCGCAGCCCGCTGCGAGGCCATGCGAGGTCTCGATCCGCGGGGCGGCGCCCTCCGTCTCCTGTGCTTGCAGAAGTAGCGAGCAAACGGCTGCGATGAGCGCCTCGCCCTGCTGGGCCACATGCAGAAGAGTGAGCTCCAAGGCGTGCTCCTTCTCACGCCGCCGGTCAGTATCTGCGCGCAGCACGGCAAGTTCGTCACACTTCTGCAAGTTCTGCTCGCGCAGCACCTGAAGCTCCGCTTCGAGAGATGCCTGCTTAGCCTCGGATGATTCCTGCTTGGCCCGGTGCTGTGTCTCGGCGTTGCGCAGCTTCTCGAGCTGCGATTCTAGGCCGGCCGCCCGTTCGCGTTCGGAGACCTGCGACAGCATCAACGAAGCCACGAGCGCCTGTGTGGCTCCTTTGACGTCATCGCCAGCTCCCATCCCTGTTTCCTTCTGAGGCGAGTCAGCCACGCCATTGCGAGGAGAGCCGCGTCGGGCGCCCGGGGGAGCGCGCCATCGTAAGCGTTCATTCGACGTCGCCGCATCAAACACCTCGCCGCCCTCGAGGGTGGGAACAGTCGTCGTTTGCTCGGGGACTCATTGCGGGCAATGTTCACAGGATTTCCGAGATGTGAAAGAGAATCCGTAATCCGCATCAGATCGCCGTCCGATCTGCGCTGAGCATCATGGGCATGGATATGGAGACCAAGGAGTCAAAGAAAAAGGTAGCGGCGAAGCCTTGGACGCAGATCCATGGGCGTGTAGTAGATGTCAAGGAGTTCCGTCATCCCGGGGGCAACATCCTCGATAACTTCCACGGCATGGACGCCACGACCGCCTTTGAGGCCTTCCACGGCCACAGCAAGAAGGCGACGCTGATGCTCAACTCACTGCCGACGCTGCCCGAGCGGCCCGACATGCCACCCCAGCCGATGGAGCACGTCACTGCGATGACGGAGATGCTCGCTTCGTGGCGTGCGCGCGGCCTCTACGAGCCGCGGCCTCTCGCTTCGACCTCATATGCCCTGGTCGTCGTGGCGGCGATCGTGTCGGCGGTCGTGTTCGCGCCGCTCGCGCCGGTGTGCTGCGGCCTCCTTCTCGGCACCGCGTGGGCGCACTGCGGCTTCCTGCAGCACATGGGCGGTCACCGCGAGCTCGGCAAGGTGTCACTCGTGTGGCAGCACTTTTTCGAGGGCCTGCTCAAGGGTGGCTCGGCCTCGTGGTGGCGCAACCGCCACAACAAGCACCACGCGAAGACGAACGTGCTCGGCGAGGACGGCGACCTGCGCACGACGCCCTTCTTTGCGTGGGACACGACCCTCGCCAAGCAGGTGCCCGATTGGTCGCTGCGCACACAAGCATTCACTTTCCTTCCCGCGCTCGGCGCCTACGTCTTCATCTTCGCGTTCACAGTGCGTAAGTATGCGGTGGTCAAGCAGCTGTGGCACGAGGTGGCGCTGATGCTCGCCCACTACGCGATCTTCATCACGGGTCTCTTCAAGGTGGGTTGCACGCTCAGCCAGGCCCTGACCGTCTACTGCACCGCGTACGCCTTCCAGGGCGTGTACCTCGGCTTCTTCTTTGGCCTGTCGCACTTTGCTGTCGAGCGCCTGCCCTCGACGGCCACGTGGCTTGAGTCGTCGATGATCGGCACCGTCGACTGGGCGGGCTCGTCGGCGTTCGCGGGGTACATCTCGGGCTTCCTCAACGTCCAGATCGAGCACCACATGGCGCCTCAGATGCCCATGGAGAACCTTCGCCAAATCCGCGGGGACTGCAAGGCGCTCGCCAAAAAGTTCAATCTGCCGTTCCGCGAGATGAGCTTCGTGGCCGCCGTCAAGCTCATGATGTATGGCCTGTACAAGACCGGGCGCGACGAGCTTGCGCTGCGCAAATCGTACACCGCCGCCGCCGCTGCCGTTCTCGACAAGCTGCATGCCGACTGATGGTCTTTCGCGCACGGGGACGGGTTGAGCGACTGGCTACTACGTGTGTGGCAAGGTCGCGGCCACAGGGCGCGCCGCGAGAGGCGGCGCGCTACGTATGCATCGGCGGAAGGGCACTCGTTGAAATCCTTTGTCGTGGCGCGCGCAGCGCCAGAGATGCGACTCTGACAGTCTAGGTGGAGCGGGTCGACGCGCGTCCGTCGGCACCAGCCTGAGTGTGGATATCATCTGAGCTCTACACGTATCCAACGAATTTCTAAATCGTAAAGGTCTTTCGAATTTCGCGATTTCCAACGAATCGTTACTAGCGCAGGCGCGTCGGTGGACGGTGCCGTCGGTCGGTCGGTGGGCCGCTTGCCGCCGGTGAGGCGTCGATTATGGTCTCGATATTACGTTTAATTTCAATTCGCCGCGCCGCCCGGACAACCCGGCCGACGGCGTGGTCCGGACCGGCGCGCCGGGCGGGGTAAAGCCGGGCGGGAGGGGCCCGCACATGACGGCACCCGGAGGATGGCGCAAAATTTCTCACCGTTACGCGGCATTATTTTGGTGAGGCATCATGCGTCGCCGTGTGAGGCTTTCCGGATCGGCCGTCATCTCATCGAATTCGATCTCGAGGTCGGAGCGCTCGCCCCCTGATGGCTCGCCCCGCGTGCCGTGCTGATGCGGCGCGTTCGCGTATCGCTTGAGGTCTTCTCGCTTCTAATCGCACCGGGTCGAGTGCGCAACAGTGTAGCTGCTACGTACCAGCCCAGCCCCGATAGGCGGCCAGGGTCGAAACCGGTGCTCGCAGGGCCGGTGCCCGCGCCGATCGGCTTACTTCCAAGCCAGGCTCGAGGGATCCCAGCTCTTGAATTGCTGACGGCCCATGAGCATCGCCGTGGAGAGGCGTTCGCGCAGCTCAGCCTTGAGACCCGTCGTCGAGAGGCCGTAGCTGAGAAGGCGCACCCGGAGCTCGCGCAGGCTCAGATCGGGGTCGAGGAACTCGGGCTGCGACGGCACGAGGTCCGCCGCAGCAGCCGGCGCCGCAGATGCTGCCGGCGCTGCAGCAGCAAGAGCAGGCGTCACCTTGGCTGCATTGAGCTTGGCAACCCTGTTCCGACGGTGGATGGCAAAAAGTCTCGTCAGCGAGGAATCGCAGCATGCAAGGGCTGTAGCTGCACGCGCGCGCACCAGTACGCCGCCACCTTCTGCAGCGCCATTTCCGCCTCGAGCTTGGACCGTGCAAGCTCTGCCTCCAGCGCTGCGCTCTTGGCCTTCTCGGCCTCGAGCTGGGCGATGAGAGAGGCCGTACCGGCCGCCGGCCCGATGGCGGGCTGCGACATGTCGAGAAGCGCACGCTCGCGCGCCTCAAACTCCTCCAGCTCGCTCAGACGCGAAGCAAGCTCAGCCTCGAGGCGTGCGCGCTTGTTTGCATAGAACGAGTCGCTCATCGCCTGCAGGAGCGAGCCGCTATCGGTCGCGGAGACGATGCGCACGCGCGATGCGGCCGACGCGACAAGAGGGCGCACCGCCGGCGCATAGGCAGCCGCGAAGCCAAGCAACGCGAACAGCGGCGTCATCCTCGTTCTCCGTGACTCGGTCGGTCCGTCTACGGCCTCTGGGAAAGCGGACGATTCATCTACACAGAGCGTCAAAAAGGACATCTAGTCTTCACACTCAGACAGAGGGAGGCCAGCCATAAAACGTGTGTCCGCGTCAACGCAGCGGAAAGAAAACCGAATCGGCGATGCATTCTCCAACCCGCGCATCCGGAAGGAGCTCAAGCGCAGTGCGCTGCGTCTGCCAGTCTCTCGCAGCTCATCCCCCGCCTGGAGTGGCTAACGGCTTTGAGCCTACCTGAAGCGCGTCGTCTCTAGAATGACCTGCTTTGGTGTCTTGTCCCAGTATTCCCTGTACGCAGTGATAAGGCCACTCTGTGGGTCGCGTGTGAGCTCGCAGCGGCCCGTGACAGTCACAATGGGCTGAAACGGGATGCGGAAGCAGAGATCCTCGTCGAATTTGAACGTGATCTTGGTGGTGGTAGCCTCGACGTCCCCAACGAGGCGGACCTGCGACTTTTCAGGCACGAAGAGAGCAGAGGTGCCCTTGATGAACTTGGGCAGTGTGTACGTATCGATCTCATCGGTGAAGAGCGTAGATTCATCGTAGACCTCGCGTGTGAAGTCGGCCGTCGCGAGGAACTGGCGATCCACTAGATCGCTTTTAACGATCTCTGCCAATTTCTCCGGAGAGAGGTTGCGGAGCTTCTCGCCGACGACAGGCGCTTCGATCGCTGCTGATCGGATGGCTACCGATGGCAGAAGCGTAGCTCCGAAGACTGCAGCGCGGCGGCTCACTGACGGGCCCGTTGAGAGTGCGAGAACAGCGAGTGGCATGGAGAGCGCCGACGTCATCGTCAACGATCCGTTCACCGTGCACGGTCCGTCGCCGCTCGCCTGAAGTCCCAGAGCGAGCACCACGGAAGTCCTTGAGCAATCATTACCGGTAGCCAAACTGGTGGTTTCGTTGACACGTGGTGGGCCGTCGCTTCTGAACCGTGAGCGTGAGAGCTTGCTTTACTGCCGCGCCGATGAACGGATCGCTGTGAATGTTGTAGCCCAGCAACTGGGTTCTCGATGGCGGTGGCGGCCTTGGTCGCCGAGGTGACCAAGGCGCGGGACGCGATTGCAGAAAAGGACGAAGCCCTCTTCCGTGCCAGCTCGGAGCGTGATGCCATTATTGAGCGCGCAAATACCCTACAGCTCATGCTCGGGGCCGACAAGGTAATCGGCGTATTCTCTCGCGCTGTGTGGGGCTCTGCACTTGCCGCTCTGTGCCACTGGCGGCACGTTGTTGCAGGCCTCGACAGCGAAGATGACCGTAACACGGAACTTATCGCGCATCTGCGCACGGCAGACGAGTTGACTGCGGAGACGTCCGCGAGGCTCGAGGCAGAGGAGGCACGTCGCAAAGAGGCCGAGCGGCTTGCCTTCGAGGAAGGCCGCCGCCGTCGCCGTGCCGAGGAGGCACGCGCCGCGGCCGAGGCGGAGGCGCGGGAGGCGCGCGCCGCGGCCGAGGCGCGCTTGGACGAGGTGCGCGCCGCGGCGGAGGCGGAGGTGCAGCGGGCGCACGCGGCGGCAGAGGCGCAGAAGCAGCAGACGCACGCGACGGTCGACGAGCAGCTGCAGCAAGCGAGCGCACAGGTTGCCTCGAAGCTCGAGCGCATGCACGATGTCGTGTGCGACACATTCTCCATGGCGCTCGCGGCGCGTCGTGAGCAGCGCGCCGCGATGCACCTGCTCGGCACGTGGCGCCTGTTTGCGGCCACGGCGAGACATCGAGCCGCGCGCCTCCAGGCGGCTGCCGAGATGGCGGCGGAGCGCACGCAGAGCGAAGCGAACGCGCGCTCGGCGGCCGAGGCGATAGCCGCGCAGCTGCGTGTCGCGCAGCGTGAGGCCTCCGAGGCGCAGCTGCTCGTGCTCGCTACCCGCCAGCAGCGCGCCGAGGCTCTTGCCAAAGCAGCGGCCGAGGAGGAGCAGAGGCTCGAAAGTGTCGTCTTGAGCGAGCGGCGTGTCGCGCGGCACAGCCAGGTACTCGAGCAGCTCGGCGCCGTCTTCGCCGCCGCGGCGGCCCTGCGTCGTCTTGGGGCCACCCTGCGCTTCTGGGCGGTGCTCGCGACGGCGCGCCGCGTGGCGGCGGCCCAGCGTCGTCTTGGGCGTTGCCTTGGGGCCACCCTGCGCTTCTGGGCGGTGCTCGCGACGGCGCGCCGCGTGCGTGCGCAGATGGCGGGCTCTGCCGCAGCGGCGGAGAGCGAGCTGCGTGGAAGGCTAGAGGCGGCGGTGCGCGAGGCGGCGGCGCATGCGGGCGCGCTGGCCGAGGCGCGCGCCGAGAGCGCGCACGCCGATGCAGCTGCCTCCGAGCGGCAGCGTGCGCTCAGCGCGCGTGCGTCGATCGAGCGTCTACGGACGTCCGTCGAGGCGCGCGGGCTGCTCTGTGGGGAGATCGACTATCTCGAGCGGGCGTTCACCAGGAGCGAGCACGCGCGCTACGCCGGTGCCGACAGCTTTGCCGAACGCGAGTGGCGCCTCCGGCAGCAGGCGGACCTGCAGGCGAGCTTGAGTCACTGGTCACACCTTGTCAGCCGCCGACGGCACCGCGCACTAAGTGCGGATCTCGATCGCGCCCGACAGGCCGCCGCCGATGCCTCCGCTGGCCTCGTGCGACGCGCGGCGGTCGCCAGTCGCGCACGGACGCACTGGGCGCACGCGGTGGCCTACGGCGACGCGCGGCTCACCGCAGCGACGTCCTTCGGCGCGTGGCGCCACGTGGCGGTGGCGGCGCGGCGCGAGGCAGCTGCGGCGGCCGAGGCTTCCCAACGAGAGGCCCTCCAACAGCAGCTCAGTGAGTTGACGCGCCTGGCGGAGCGTCTGAGCGCGGAGCTGCAGCAGAGCCAGGCGACGCTTTCTGCACGCACCGAGGAGCTCGAAGCTGCCCGCGTAACCGCCGACGCGCGGGCCGACGCGAGTGAGTGCCGTGTGGCCGAGCTCGAGCACGCGGCGACCCAAGCGGCGCTGGCGGCCTCCAAGGAGACACTCGAGCTGCGCATGCGGCTCGGGGCCGCGGAGCAGCAAGCGGCGCTGGAGGCTGCGCGAGCGCGCCGCGCGGAGGAGGTCAGCTCGCGTCTCGAAGAAGATGTGCGAGCAGCCGAGCTGCGTGCGTTGTGGAACAAGGAGCAGGCTGCGCAGCAGGCGTCGCTCATCCACGAGCAGCTACACGAGACGATTGATCTTCTCGCGCCGAGTCCACGGCGCGCGCCGACGCGACGCGCGCATATGGATGCGGCGGACGAGTAGTGGTGTTGTGACGAACCACTCCTGCCCCGCAAGCAAGTGCTCACCAGGACGCGCGTATATGCGATATGGATGCGGCGGACGAATAGGTGAGTAGCCGCCGGAGTAGCGAGGTTTCCAGGCCGCCCCGTCCGCCTCTAGCGCTCTAGGACGGAACTTTGGGGGAGCGACGAGAGGACGAGACTGAGTAGATAGGATTGGATTGTCACGTCGGGGGCGACTCGGACGTAGGACCGGTAACGTAGACCCAAGACCGGACCGTGCGCGAATGTCACCGACACGCTTCGGTTGCGAGGTGATAATGGCGAACTGTAGAACTCAAGCGTCGTGTACACTAGCAAACTTCTTAACAACTCAATGAGTTACACACTATACACTGTCTCGGCTCTCTCGCACGCCATTCCATGACATTATCCACAGATCATAATGACGTCGCGCAGCTAGAGTGCCAACCTTAGGCCCTTTGACAGGTTTGGGGCACGAGCGCAATGGCCTCTGAGTCTACCAATGATTCTATTGTGGTCCTCTGACAGCATCTCCTCATCATGCAGTGAGGGTTTGCGAGGGTCATCACCGAGCCATACACCAGCCAGGCTAACAATCCGTAAACCAGCCACTCCGGCAACCATTGACCGATGTCCATGGCCCAGTTTGGCACATCGATGGCGTCACTGCTCGCGCACGCTTGAACCCGATTGACTAGGGGCTGGTTGCGTGGGCGGCCGCGGCGGCAGTGCGGCCGCTGGCGATATCCCGCGGTGATGGCGCGTTGCGGAATTCGGAGCCGTGGAAATTCCGCAATGGCCCTGGACTGTTTGTCCAATGGAAACCCGAGCGAGACTGCGGGACGACTGAGGTCCCGCCGATTCAATTTCACACGAACTTGAGGAAATTCACGAGGGCAATCGGCGTCGCCTCGACGCTAGGAGCGATCGCAATCGGCGATGGCAAATCGGCGATGCCCAGAAAGCCATGATCTCATTCGCATAGCGTGCATCGGTGACTCGCTGACACGCGGCGACGGGCTGCACGAGCATATTCCTGCCAATCGTGTGCCTTTTCAGAGGCTAAGACCTTCACAGTACGCGCTGCGTAAGCGTGGCTCGTATCCTGCTCTGCTCGCACGGTTGGCAGCAACCCAGCGCGCCGTGGTTCGTAACTTTGGGCACGGTGGCGCTACCGCTTGCAATCACACCGGCGGAAACGGGCCACCGTATGAGTCCGTACCCGAGTATTCCGCAGCCTTGCGCTTCGCTCCCCACGTCGTGGTCCTGATGCTCGGCACGAATGATGCGAAGGCTCACTTTTGGAGTGCGGGTCCATGCAGCTCATGGGGGCGCGAGCACGGCCATGGCTTGCGCACAGGTCTCGCCTCCATTATCGGTGCATTTGAGCACCAACCACAGCTCAAGCTGGTCCTTCTGCTGACGCCGCCGCCGCTGCTGAGTGCAAGGCCCATCATGGGCATTGACCCTGCTTTGCTCCAAGAGGCAGCTGTAGTGATCAGCGACGTGCACACGAAGCTGGCTGCCAGCGCCGGCAGCATGCCACGTAGAGCGCTCGCGCATGCGGCAGTGCCCAGGGCGGCGAACCTCTTCAGCACGGATGCCGTGCACCTCAACGCCGACGGCTCAGCGCTCCTCGCGTGCATTGTGTACGCGCACTTGCGAAGGCTGCTTTTTGGGCCTTGCGGCCGCGCCGACGGTGCGCCAACAGCGACAGTGGCTGCCAAAGTGCTCAATCGCACTTGCCACGACCCTTTCTGCATCACACAGTCGGACGGGCCGGCAGCCATTGCAGCTGCCGCGGCGGCTGACCGGAAGGTGCTGCTTGCGGCCGAGGTGGAGGCTGATGGCGACAAGCGGCGTTGCGACACCGATGGCGGCTATGGGTCGCCGTTTCTGTACACTGGTATGGACTGCAAGCAAGCGGGTGGCCCAAGCGAGCCACACTCAGCATGCGAACGAATGGCTGCAGCATACGAGGTCGATCTAAGACAAGGCCTTTCAAATCGAGCGGTGGTTACGCCACTCGCTACACTACACGATCCGACAACACCAGTGGTGACGCCACCAGTGGTGTCTCGCTCTTTGTCTCCCCCGATGCCATCGTTTGGTGTGAGCCCCTTGCACCCTATGTACCTACTCGGTGCCGCACTACTACTGTTGCTCGCCCTTGCAGTGCTAGCGCGACAAGTGCGGGCGCGGCCACGTGGCCGAGGATACACACGAGACGGGTGTACTGCGACTGACGTGGCATACATGCCGCTGTGAACTGTGTGTGCCAATCTGTGCAAACATCTGTAAGCTCAAAGCTGAAATAGCTCACCGCCCGCAAGACGGGCCTCAGGGCCTGGAGAGGCACAAGTTTTCCGAACCCCACATGAAAGATCGAGTGATCCAGTCGAAGGGACCCTACCTACATGTACGCATGCATTGAGTTGAAACGCCACACGACACCGGCTCGCAAAGTCCTCAACTTCACGAACACACACCCCGCGTTCTTTGACTCCGCCGCGCGCACCGATGTGGCGCCAACACTTTCTTGGATGCCTCCTACTTCTCCTACGACTCATCTCTGCCCCACGCCGATTTATGCCGCCGCCAAATCCCCCGCCGAACCCTCCACCACCGCCAGGCCCACCGGATGCGCCGCCGTCGAATCCGCCGCCTCCGCCTCCGCCACAGCCACCGCATCACCCGAGTAAAGTTGCCGCGTTACGTGCAGAAGGCAATGCATTGCGCGAAAGAATTCAAGTCGACGCGCTCGCTGATCGACGCCGTCGTGCAACGTGGGAGGAGACAAAAGAGTGGCCGGAGCAACACAGCCAAAACGGCTCACTGATCGTCGTGCTCTTTGACGCTCGCTTTGACGATCATGACGCTACAATGACACGCCGGCGCGGTCACCTTCTGGACGCTCGGCGCGAGGCTGAGGAGCTCTCGCGGCTCAGCGTCGCCGCCTTTTCGTTGCGCATGCACGTGTGCATGCCAGCCACGCGGTGGTTTTCGAGCGGCGTCGAGATTGTGCTCCACTCATGGAGTGAGCACCCGAACTCAGCGCGGGCCACCCTGCTGGACGCGTTACATCTCCCAGTTGCTTGGACACACGAGCCATGCCCGTACAGCTTGCTCGTCAGCAACTGCTCCCTCTTCCAACGCCAACTCTCCGCGTCCCAATGCGCTCAGACGACAAGTGCACTGCTCTCTATGCGACGTGCGCTGCTGCTCAAGCGGCAGCGCGAACTCTCTCTAGGGACTCGCTATGCGGCGGTCTTCCTCGCGCGCTTGGACATCGTGTTCCGAACGGACGTGCCCGTCATCTACTGGCTGCGCAGTGCGAGCGAGCGCAGACGTAGCTCGCCAACGCCGCGGCGTGTGGTCGTGCTTCCGGAGCATTGCGAGACGCATTCGTCGTCGAGCGACGCTGGCGAGCATAGGCAGGAGAGCCGATGGAAGCAGGGCGTGTGCGGAGGCGACGCACTGGAGACGCTTGCCTCGCCCGCCGCGACTGGCTGCCAGGCGAGCAACGTAGCAACCAGCCCCATCGAGCCATCTACTAGCGCGTCGTCCACCTCCGCGACGACCTCCATTGACATGACACTTGAAAACGAACCGCCCAGATTCCGACGCGCGCCTGGCACAAGCGGCGGCACGTGTGATCCTAGGAGCGTGACGGAAGCAGGCCGAGTGCACCACGTGCTGGCGTGGTGGCTGCTATCCACAGACTCCGAACTCGCCGACGAGATGGCTGATATGGCATCGCCCGCCTGTCTTCAGGAGACGAACACGCTCATCACGGCCCAGCTGAGCGCCCATCGGCCTGCGCCAAATCCGTGGGCCGAGCCGCCACAACACACGTCGGCCGGCTTCCACTGGGGCGTCTTCTTGCGCCATCGCGTGCGAGGACCGACCGAGATCGCTTGGGCAAACCTGCTGCCCGACTTGCACTTTGCCTTGGCCTCGAATGTGGTGACGCTCTCTGTCCCTTCCTCATCTCTCGAGGCGTGCGAGCCGCCAGAAGCGGCGCTGCACGCTCGTCAGGTGGTCGACGAAGCAGCATCGGCTTCATTTCGTCTGGACTCGCTCGCTAGGCCCGGAGGCTCGGAGGAACCCGGGCGTGGCCCCGGGCGTGGCGATGGGAGTGCAGAGAGCTGGGAGAGCAGTGCCCAGCGCTCGCGACGGCTGGCGCTTATGCGTGCACATGGAGAAGCACAGGAAGCTGGAACAGTGCGAGTCGACCCTCGCGCTCGGCACCAGATGCCAGAGGTATGGGTCACGCCCCCTGCTCGCTTTGATGGGCGTTCCGCCACCTCGAGCGCTACCATGCACCCAACTGCTGCTGGGCACCAAGTACAGACAGCCATGCTCGAAGCTGAAGCTGGGTTCACCAGGCTGCACGGCCACCGTCAAGCTGAAGATGCTTCTCGGGAAGCAGTGCCGCCGCCCGTGGGCTCTTCGTGGCAGCCCTCAGCGGAAGCGACCGGGGTACAGGGGCATGGGACTGGCCGCATGCTCACATGGGAGGATGGTGACGCTCTAGCTCTAGAGCCCCACGCGGGTCCGTTTGCCAAGTCGTGCGCGGCTGGTGCGTTCCGCTTCCTGTGTTCTGGATCCTCGAAATTCTGCGTGGCCAAGACCTCGGCCGTGCCGACGCGCGAACATGGCGGCTTCGTGAGCACCTTTCACATGCGTGCGACTGACATGCTGCATGCCGAACTCGTGGATGGTTGTCAGCATGATGCAGACGGAGTGAATACCGGGCATCTGCATAACCGCAGCAGAGAAGTCGTGGCAAGATTAGCTGAACTTTGGGCAAAGCCGTGTCTAGTGCTGCGCACAGCCCACTGCCGAAGAGAGGTCGTGTGAAAGAGCGCGAGGAGGCGCAAGATTGCAGCCAGGGGGGGCCGTTACTTTAACTTTTCCGCGTGCGCGGTCCCGGCGCGGTCGTCCGGCCGGACGTGAAATACTTCTGAAGATTTGGGAAGGGAAGTTCACGAAAAATTCAATCCTTTACAGGCGAAAGCGCCGCGGCGGCCTCTCGACGGTATGACTAATCCACTGACTGGCCCTCGGATGAATCGGACTCTGCGGCCTGGTCCTGCTCTGCGTGAGGCCGCTTCGTGCTGCCGTGGCCACTGGCACGGCCGCCGCCGCTGCTGCTGCTGCCACCGCCTCTGCTGCTACCGCCTCTGCTGCTGCTGCTGCCCCCGCCTCCGCTGCTGCTACCGCCTCCGCTGCTGCCCATGCGACCGTGGCGCCCCGCACGGCCGCCGCGTCGGCCGCTGCGCGCCCCACGGCTACGATTGCGGGCCTCCTCTCGTACTGCCGCATCGACATACACCTTGAGCGCGTCATCACTGGGCTTCCAACCGAAAAGGACGGCGAGGACGTACAGTCCGTTCTCGGGCTCTGTCTGCAAGTGCTGCGACACGAATCCGCCGTCCTCGAAAGGCGCGCTTTGCAGCTCCTGGAGGGCCGCATACGGCAGCGGCGGCAACTCGTTCGGCTGGTCGCCGCTGCAGCCTGCGCCACGGCCCGCGGCCTGCCGCCGAAGCCGATAGACGCGACGGCAATCAGTGAGCAGCCAGTCCCCGCCCTCTGGGCGCCACGACGCCATGAGCTCGTAATACTCCTCGTAGCAGACCTCGAGAGCCGGTGCGAAGAGCTCCATCAGTCCGCTCTCCTCCTCCATCTGTGAAGAGCTCTCCTCCAAGTCTGTCGCCGTCGGCGCGCCAGCTTCGCCCTCGCCCTCAGCGTCTTCCTCGTCGTCTTCCTCCTCCACCTCCATTTCATCGTCAGGCGCCCCCAGCTCGTCATCAAATGCGCCACCCTCAGACTCCGCCTTCTCCCTTGCCTGCCGCATGGAGTCGTCTCCGTCCTCCTCGGCCACCGCTTTGTGCACCGATGAGCTGATGGCAGTGGCTGCGGCTGCAGCGCTGTCCTCTGCGATCTCCGCCGCCTGCTCCTCATCGTGGTCGTCCTCGGTCTCCGAACCAGCTGTGCCGTGTGGGACTCCGGCGAGCTCGGGCGCGTCGTCGGGCGGCTGCGTGGCGTCGCCAAGATGCTGCTGCAAGTCCTCGGGCTGCGGCATTGCGCCTTCGTGTTGATCATCGCCGTTGGCGGGCTGGGCGGCCAGAGCAGGCGCGGCGTGCGGCGCAGCTAGCTGGGCGACCTGAGCTTCCTCGTCGTCGGTGTCGTCTTCGGTTTCACTGCCCGCCCCATCGCCCTGCTCCTGAGTAGGCGCACCTTCAAGCGGCTCCGGCTCTACTGGCTCTACGACAACGGCCGCGGCAAATCCTTCTTGCGGGGATCCCTGCTGAACCACATGCCCGCCGTCGTCGTCGTCGCCGTCCTCGTCGTCCGACGAGTCCATACGGAACATGATCGGGCGGGCGCGAGTTGGCGCGCTGGGGGCGGCCACAACGGGAGCACCCTTCTTACACGCGAATTTCTCCTGAACGGTACTGTACCGGGGTGTGTGAAGGCACCCCTCTGCCGTGAGTCTGAGACTCAGAGTTGAAGCACACGTGAAGATGGCGCTGCATTGGGCGCGTCGAGCATGGGGTGCTCAGCGAGCAAGACGGCGGTGGCGCGTGTGCGCGTCCGCGACCACGAGGCGATTTCGCTTCTAATGGCGCTCGACGATCACCTCTACGATACCCTCCGCTCGGGCGCCATCAAGCTGATCATCGCCGGCCGCATCCGGGACGGCACCATCGGCACCAAGATTGCGCGCCGGCAGGACCTTGAGGCGCGCGAGCGCTCCGAGGGAATCCGCATCTTCCACACGCCCAAGGATGCGATCAAGCTGCTGCGCAGCAACAAGCGTGAGATCTCCTCCCTCACGTATGGTTGGGACACGCCCGACGGGTCGGATCCATCGGGCGAGTACCTGCGTGCCATCAGCCGCTTCCTGCGCAGCGGGCTGGGCGCGCACGTGCAGGCCGTCTTTTGGGACGCTTGCAGCCTGCCGCAGGAGCCGCGCTCAGAGAGCGACGCCAAGGTTTTCGCCCAAGCGCTCGAGGTGATGGCCGACATGTACGCCTCCGTCCTCGGAACAATGGTCATTCGCCACCGCTCTGTGCCCTCACGTCCGGCGAGCCTTGACGGCGAGGTGGTGGTGCGCGAATACGCGGCCGACAAGGCGGCCCACCCGGACCACATTTGCAGTCGCTCGGGCATGGACCCGATCGTGGGCATTCGTTACCACAAGCGCGGCACGGACTATGACCTGTGCCAAGCGGAGTACGACAAGCTGAGCGCCAAGGAGCAGAAACTGTTCGAGGCCATCTCTCCCCCCGGCATGACGAAGGCCCTCACGGCCGAGGCGGTGCGCTGTGCACTCGAGGCCTACGGCAAGCTCGACAGCCTGCGCCACGACAAGCAAGGCTTCTTGTGGCGTGCGCGCTTCGCCTCACATGCGGACGCGGAGCGGGCGGTGGCGGCGGGGCTGTTTGAGGGCGCGACGGCCGTGTTCACGTACCACAACCCGCGGCCGTACGGCGCGCGCGGGTGGACGACGCTCGAGAGTGCCGTGAGCACCGAAGGCATCGCGCAAGCCGCGTATTTACCGGGTCTGAAGACGATCCTCGATAGGCTGCCGCCCAAGCTGGTCGAGATCGACGGCGAGGCGCCGGAGCCGTCGAGCGAGCAGTACGGCGGCAGCGAAGGCCTGGGCCCGCGGATCGAGCGCGTGCGGTTGAACATCCGAAACGCCTTCTTCACGGGCAAGGGCGACAAGACGATCGTCAAGGACCTGTATGATGAGTATATTACCAGGATTGCCAACACGATGAGCGGTTTTGGTGGTGAGATGCTTTCCGAGTACGATGGTGAACGCAATGCGGCTGGTGAGGAGGAGGGGCGCGGCACGATGCGGTATGGCGACGGCACCATATATGAGGGCGAGTGGAAAGATGGCCAGACAGAGGGGCACGGCGTCTACCGGTGCCCCGACGGCGATGTCTATGACGGCGAGTTTAAGGCTGGGGAAAGGAATGGGCGCGGCACGATGCGGTATTCCGACGGCGCCGTCTACGAGGGCGAGTGGAAGGCTGATGACAGGCACGGGCGCGGCACGATGCGGTACGCCGACGGCGATGTCTACGAGGGCGAGTGGAAGGAGAATACGTTCGGTGGGCATGGCACGCTGCGGGAGGCCGATGGCGACATGTATGAGGGCGAGTGGAAGGCTGATGACAGGCACGGGCGCGGCATGCAGCGGTACGCCGACGGCGATGTCTACGAGGGCGAGTGGAAGGAGGACAAGTTTGGTGGGCATGGCACGCTGCGGGAGGCCGATGGCGACGTGTATGAGGGCGAGTGGTTGGCTGATCAGAAGAATGGGCGCGGCATGCAGCGGTACGCCGACGGCGCCATCTACGAGGGCGAGTGGAAAGCTGATGAGAAGAACGGGCGCGGCACGATGCGGTATGCCGACGGCGATGTCTACGAGGGCGAGTGGAAGGCCGATGCGCATGAGGGGCGCGGATCGCTGCGGTCTGCCGACGGCTCCGTCTTGCACAAGGGCATGTGGAAGGCAGGCGAATCGGTGACCACACACCGCACATGGCCCTTCATGTTGTCCGCATGATTCGAGGAGGCCACAGGCTTCGAAAGCGAAGCCGAAGGTCACTCTGCAGCGAAACGCGACCCTTATAGGTTACACTTGCGGACACATCAACATGGTTGCCAGCGCTCCACTCGCAGGCATGCCGCGGGCAGCGCTGACGACTGACAGATACGGAACACTTCGGCAGCAGGCCCCACAGGCCCCTTACATGTACGCGCGCGTTAGCCGTGTGCATGGTCGTGAGAGGAGAGAGAGCGAGACGTGCGAGCGCGAGTCCGAGTGCTTCTCGTCCGCAAACCATGCCGCAAACTAAGTCACGCCCACAGCGGCGCACTTTTTTGACGCCTAGGGGGACCTTCCCACTACTCAGGTAAATACCTAATAGGCTTTGAACACTGTGGCACACGACACGTACAGATTCCGATATATGTGCTCTAACCCCTCTATCGTATTGGCCGGTGCTAACCATTCTATCAGCTAAGCTCACGTAAATTAGCGTGAAGAAATCTGCCGTGCCGAGCCCGCAGCCACTGACCTTGGCGATCTCGGCGTGCTGAGTCTCGAGGTGGTCGTCAGGGCGTGCGGGTGGAGGTGAGGACGGTGCGAGAGCCGCTTCGGCTGCTGCTGCTGCTGCTGCTGCTGGGAAGGCGGCCCCGGGGCAAGCACCGGAGCCCCCTTGTGGGTGACGACTCGAGGCGAGCCGGCAGGGACGGAGCCTGCCACCATGCGATCGAGCAGCCGCCGCCCGACAAAGTGCTTCCACGCACGCAGCGTGTGCGCAAGCAGTGCCTCGCGATCGTGCCGCCACTGTCCGAGCCTCGTGAGTGCCAGCAGACCGCCGCCACCGCTGCCGCCACCGCTGCCGCCACCGGCGCCGCCGGCGCCCACCCTTGCCGCAACCTCGGCGGCGAGGCTCGACTTGACACGTGGCGCCTCGTCGAGCCATCGCTCCAGATACTGCTCCGCAAGCTGCAGGCCGACGTACACGGTGAGCGGCGAGCCGGGGACGAGCATGCGCTCCTCCGCCCTTGCGCCGAGGCCCACCGTCAGCAGATAGATGCCCGAGAGCGAGTAGCGCGCGCAGACCTGGTACGTGCCATCGGAGAGGTCGAGCACGCTCAAGATGGGGTGCGTGGGGCCTGCTGCCTTGACGACCACACGCTCGCCGCCCGCCACGCACCGGTTGCGCCAACGGTCGTAGCACACGAGGGTGAACGTGGCGACCGTTGGCGCGAGCCTAGCAAAGGAAGCGCCCGAGCCCACGACACGGCAGTGCGGCGCATGTGCGCGCCCAGGCGCGACGACAACGTCAAAGGGGGAGCCACGCACGGGGCAGCCGCGACAGCTGATCGACAGCTGCATCGCACCAGCCGTGAACGTCGTGTATGCGAGTCGGTAGCTGCCATCATCGCGGTCGAAGCACCGCGACGTGCAGTCGACAGGGGCGCCGTCCGGCCGTTGGAGGGACGCGACGAAGACACTGGCGCCCCCATCGCCACGTCGGAGCATGTTCCCGCTCGCGTCGAACGAACACACCTGTGGGGAGAGGAGCGGGCGTCGTGGTGAGCACTTGCATGCATCGCCACGTTGGAGAATGTTCCTAATTTGGTTCCCGCTCGCGTCGAACATACCTCGACCAGCGCGGCTGCGCCGACGGTGGCCGTGCGCAGCCCTTCGCCGCGCGCGGCGCAGCGCGCCGCAGCCACAGAGCCCGCGCTGAATGCCGTTACGAAGGGGGAGCCGCTGATCTCGAGGCCGCCCACGTACCTGTGGGGAAGTGGAGGGGGCGTCGTGGTGAGCACTTGCATGCACGAGGGGGAGCCGCTGATCTCGAGGCCGCCCACGTACGCGCGGATCACGTGGGTGCCGGCACGGCGCGGCATAAATGTGGCACGCGCCCATCCCGCCGTCTCGGGCGCCTCATCCTCTTCGGCGTCGTCCACGGTGACGACGCACACCTCGTGCGCGCTCTCGCCCCACGCCGCCTCGTCGTCTTCATCACGGTCAGCGCCGCGCATGCACGCCTCGTCCTCCGCCGCCGCGTTTGCCATCGCGCGCTCCTGAGCGCTCGCTATGGCGCCCGCCTCCTCGGCGTGCCGCACGGCTTGCCAGCTCGAGATCGCACCCAAGCAGGCCGACACGTGCGACGCGGGCGACGAGGGCAAGACGCCGGCTGCGCCCGCCGCCGCGGCGTAGTCGGCTGCTCGGGCGCTCTGCCGGTCGCGACGGTCTGGCGAGGCAGCCGTTGCGCCGCGGGCGGCGCCCATAGAGCCCCTGCCGGCGGCGGCGGCGGCGGCGGCGGCGGCGGCGGCGGCGGCGGCTTGTCCGTGGGGCACGTGTCGCACGGTTGCCCGCACCGCTGCTGCACAGCCCCGCAGTGGGTTGCCGTACGCATCGCACACAGCGACCCGAAATCGGCAGAGCTGCCCGACCTCGCCGCCGCGCAGCGCCGGGCCGCGCGCGTACGAGCGCTGCGCGGCGGGCGGGCCAGCGCGCACCTGTGGGGAGAGGAGCGGGCGTCGTGGTGAGCACGTGCATGCATCGCGGAGGGGGCGTCGTGGTGAGCGCGCACATGCATCGCATACTCAATCGTGGGCGGCCTGAAGGGCTGACCATGCACGGTGAGGAGCGGCAGGTAGAGACCGACGCGTGTGGGGAAGGCGCGCAGCCGCAGCTCACTCCAGCCTATCGAACGCGCGCTCGACTCCGGTTCGAAGTACGTGTCGTCGTCCAGGGCGCCGTCCCGGACGCCGTCCCGGGCGCCGTCCCGGGCGCCGTCCCGGGCGCCGTCCCGGGCGCCTTCCCGGACGAAGCCCCCGCGGTGCAGCTCGCAGGGGATGTAACGGCGCGCGAGGTCGTCCGCATCGTCCTCGGCGGCCGTGCCCGCGCCCAGGACGGCGCGCCGCGGCTGCAGCAGGGTGAGTGGCTGCAGATCGAGATCTGCGAGCCTCTCGAGCACCGCGGTCGCGCCGCCCAGAGAGCCGACCGGATTGCCCCATGGATCCGTCGCACGCAGCAGCAGCTCGATCGGCTCGCCTGCCTGCACCGGCGGCGGCGGGCGCGGCCACACGATCGTGCATGCAGCTGTGAGCGCCTGGGGCGTCGCCAGCAAGCGCAGCGGTGCGTGAGGTAACCAGTGGAGCTGCGGCTGCGCCGAAACTGCCGGCGCCGTGTTGGGCGCCGCCCGTGCGACGGGCGTGACTGGCTGCAGCTGGTACGGCAGCGTACCTGGGTCCAGCCGGCCCGAGACGGCAGCGTCCTCGGCGGGTGCCCTCGGAGAGCTCCATAGGCCCACGTGGGCGACGTGCTCGCCGGCCACACGACAGGTGAGGCTCAGTACGTAGGTGCCATCGCCACGATCGAGGATCGAGTGGGACGCGCCCGCGCCGTGCTGGGCACCGCCCGCGCCGTGCTGGGCATTACCCGCGCCGTGCTGGGCATTACCCGCACCTTGAGGGCCGTTGATCTCGAGGTGCCACGTGTCACCGCCTGATGATGGGGGCGAAGGGACGGTGGCCGTCAGAGGCGCTCAGGAGGCACTCAGAGGCACTCAAGAGGCAATCAGCGGCACTCAAGAGGGCAATCAAGAGTCAATCCAGAGGCACTCAAGAGGCATTCTGAGGCGCTCAGAGAGCAGCCCGAGGCACTCTCAGAGGCACTCAGCGGCATTCAGAGGCCATTCTGTGCCCGTCAGCGCACCTCGACCGCGTGGGTTCCCGTACGCATCGTACGCCTCGATGAGCGCCTCCGCCGTCTCGCCCACACCCATCGTGAGCTGTGGAAGCGGCGCCGAGGGCGACATGCCCGCGGCTCCAAACCCTCTTCCAGCGCCGGCCGGCTGGCCAACGCGTTGTGGTGGGCACCCCAGCGCGGCTCCCTTGCCCAACGGCGCCGATGCATGCAGCGCGGCCCATCGGTGTGGATCCGCGTGGGCGTCGAGCGACGCCCGCGCGACGCGCACGCGGCAGCACGCGGCGCACGTCGGGCCTGGCACGATCGGCACGATGAATGGCGTCCCTATCGGCGCGCCATCGAGGGTCACTCGAAGCAACGCCTCGCCCGCGCGTCCCGCGCGCAGGCTGCCGCTGTAACGGCCATCGGCGTGATCGACGAGATCGGTCGCCACGAAAAAGTCATCCCGCGCGTCCGCGCTCGTGCTGTGCTCCACCGCCATCTCGAAGCGCCCGCCGCCGCGCCCGCAGGCGTTGCCGTACGAGTCGTTCGCGAGCAGCATGAAGGACGTCTCCACGCCCGCGTGAACGGGCGCAAAGGGCGTGCCGTGCGGCATCGGCACGCCCGAGGGCGAGAGCACGTGGAGCGTCGTCGCGGGCGCGCACGCCGGACCGGGCACCACGCGCAGCGCGAGCGGCGTGCCCCCGATGCGCTCCTCCGCCGCACGCGCGCCAAGCAGCACGTGTAATTCGTACGGGCCTGCCACGTACACGCGCAGCCGAACCAGGTACGTGCCGTCGCCACGGTCGTCGATGGCTAGCTCGGGCGGCGCGCGCGCGTGCGGCCCACCAACGAGCGACGCGACCGCCGCGGGCTGCGCGTCGGGCGCCGGCTGCAGCCACGCCTGCACATGCTCGCCCCCATGTGTGATCCGCCCGCCGCGCTCGTCGTGGGCCTCAAGCACGAATCGCATCTCAACCCCCGCAACGAGCGGCGGGCGGGGGCTTGTGAGCGGTGCGGACGAGGGCGCGACGCCGTCGTGGGCACGAGAAGGAAAGCCGCCCTTCTCGCCCGCCGCCTCGAGCAGCACGCAGCTCGGTCCATGCGCCGCGCCGGATCCAACGCGGAGCACAAAAGGCGAGCCGTGGATGTGACGGCCGTCGAGCAGCACGAGAAGCGCGTACTCGCCCGTCACGGGCGCCGTGAACTCGGCGACGTACGTGCCGTCGTCGCGGTCGTGCACGCTCGCGACCAGGTCCTTGATCGGCCCGCGCAGCTTCACGCTGAAGTTGTCGCCGCCCACGCGGCAGTTGACGCCCGAGGCGTCGCGCGCCTGCACCGTCACGAACGACGGTCGGTGCACGTAGCAACGCTCGAGCGCGCCACCGAACGCCACGGAGGTGCGGTGGGAGGTCAGGCCGTGCGTGACCAAGGGCGTGAGTGGAGGCGCCGGTGGCGGCGGCGGCGGCGGCGGCGGCGGTCGTGACGGCGGTGCTGCTGCAGTCAGAGGAGCTGGAGGCACTGGAGGAGGCTGCCATCGCGGCGTGGTGGTCGGAGCTGCAGCGGCAGGCGGGTGGGACGGCGCGGGCGTAGGCTTTGAGGGCGGCTTGTTTCGAGGCGTCAGCGGCGGCTGGTTGCGTGGCGCTGGCGTGGCCACTGGCGCCGCCCAACTCCGTGAGTTGGGCTGAGAGGGCGGTGGCGGAGGCGGAGGCGGGGGAGTACGGTGCGATTGCCGGCTCGGCGGCTGGCTATAGCTGAACACTTGCGTCGCACAGCTGTCCCGGACGCTCCCACGATCCTCTCCAAGAAGGTCTTCGATGCGGTCGAGCAGCTCACTGAAGGGTTGGACAGGGGTCCCAGCGACCCAACCCGACATCATGTACGACCGGTAGCTGTGCCCGGTAGCTGTGCCCGCGAGGCGCTTCTACGCAAAGATGATGGCACACCAGTCGTGGCTCACTCTCCGCTCTCATTGACGGCCCGCCACCATGTCGACCAACCTGACAGCCGTCATGTCGCTCATAAATTCCAAGGTTCCGGAGCAGCGCGAGCGCGGGCTGGCCCTGCTCGAGCGCAATGAATTCAGCGTTCCCAGCCCCAAGGTGCGCCGGGTGCGCCGGTTCCCGGGGTGCCGGCTGCTGCTGACAGCCCCGCTGCTGCTCTCGCGTGCGCAGGAGCTCGATTCCATCCTCTCTGCACTCACGCACCACCGCACGGCGGGAAGTGTGCTCGTGCGGCAGAATGTGCTGCGGCCGCTTCCGGCGCTGCTGCACAAGTGTGGCAGCGCGCTGCGCTCATCGCTCGATCAAGTAGTGCCGCACCTGGCGGAGCGGCTCGCCGACAATGATATGGGCGTGCGCACGCTCGCAGCGCGCGCGCTGCTTGAGCTGCTCACCGTCGTGCGCGCGTCGGTCGTTGTGCCGGCGATGCTCTCGAAGGCGGTGCTCGGCCGGAGCGTGCGCGTGCGCGAGGCGGTGCTGCTGCTGCTCACGCACGCCTTGCACCAACGCGACCCGCCGCCTGGCATGGAGCTGCCCACCGCCTGCATCAAGGAGCTGCCGACTATCCTCAGGCTGCTCGACGACGCCGCCTCGCTCCCGGCGCAGGCGGCCCTCGCGTTGCTGCAAGAGGTGCATGCCACCGGCATCCCCATGTTCCGTGAACAGCTGACCGCGGCGGCGGCGCCGGTAGACGTGCCACGCGGCGCGATGCGCCTCGTGCTCGCGCGTCTCGATGAGCATGATCGCGGCGTCGCACCCTACCTGCCGCCGCTTCATGTGGCCTACCCGCCGCCGCCGCCGCCGCCTGCGCCGCCGCCGCCGCCGCCATCGCGAGGTGGTCGGGGTGGCGGTGGCGAGGGCAGCGGCCACGCCACGCCGCGCTACGCGCCCCACGGCGCCCCGAGCACGCTCTCTGCGCCCTCGACGCCGCTGCCATCGAGGCAGAGCTTGCCTGGGGGCAGCGGCGCTACTCTCTCGCAGACGATGGCGGCGGCCCTCGCGGCTACCGTCGATGCCGCACAGCCCTATGCGGCCACTGGCGCCGTGTTGGGCGCACATCACCCCTTCCACCCTCACGCCTTGTCCGCTCCGCCGCCCGTGCCAGCGGAGAGCGCCGAGCTGCCGCCGCTGGGGACGTTGCACATGGGCGGCGCCGGCCTCTCACCGGCGGCGGGCTGGGGCGACTGGGACGCTCGGGACGACGTTCGGGACGAGCCACCGCCGCTGCCGGTGCCGCAGCCCTCGTCGGTGGCGCCGCCGTCGGCCGCTCGCCGCCACTCGATCGGCGCGCCCTCCCGCCCCGACGCGGCTAGCGCGCATGCAAGTGCTCCACATGGCGCGCCCGCGACCAGCCGGCGCAAGTCGCTCGCGGCGGCGGAGGGCGAGTACACGCATCCGCCATCGCCCGTGCGGGTCGGCTCGACGGAGGAGGCGACGCGCGAGCTGCGCGAGCTCGCGCGCGAGCTGCGCCGGCCGCTGCGCCAGGACGGCGCGTGGCAGGAGCGCGCGGCAGCGATGCGGCGCGTCCACGGGCTCCTGCTCGGCAGCGCGGCGCGGCTTCCCACGTTCGGGCTGCTCTTCCACACGCACATGGTCGAGCCTCTCTCGCTGCAGCTCACGGACCTTCGGTCCAAGTGCGTCAAGCTCGCGTGTGACGTGATCGCGGAGGGCGCGCGCGTGCTCGGCCCTTCGTTCCGGGAGAGTGCCATCGACCTGATGCCCGCGCTCGTGCGTGTGTTGCGCGTCACCGTGGCCGTCATCGCCGACGCGGCGGACCAGTGCATTCGGCAGCTGCTGCACTTCGTCAAATCTCCCGCGATCCTCCCATCCATCCTCGCGGGCGTCTCCGCGTCGGACAGCGGCCCGCCGCTGCGCGCGCGCTGCGCCCTGTATCTCGAGGTGATCCTCGCCACCTTCACAGCGCCCGGCGTCGACGACTACCTCGCCGACGTCGAGCCGATGCTCACTAAGGCGCTCACCGATGCTGGCTCCGAGGTGCGCACCGCCGCTCGCGCCGCCTTCCTCTGCGATGCATGCACGTGCTCACCACGACGCCCGCTCCTCTCCCCACAGGTGCGCACCGCCGCTCGCGCCGCCTTCCTCGCCTTCGAGGGCCGGTGGCCGCCGAGGGGCGCGCGGCTGCGGGAGCGGCTGCCTCCGTCTGCGCTGCGCGTGCTGGCGGCGGGGATGGCGTCCGAACGGCCTGTGCTCAAGGCGGCGCGCTCGAGCTTGGGCGCCGTGTTGGGCGGCGGCGGTGCCGCGCGTGCGTCACTGGGGGAGCCTCACACGCGCACCCCGCATGCGGCTGCCGCCCCGAGGAGCGGACTCGCTTCCGAGATGGCAGGCGGCGCCGGCGCAGAGTGGCCTGGAGGAGGCGGCGGCGGCGCGGCGGCGGCGGCGGCGGCGGCGGCGGCGGCGGCGGCAGGCTCGCGCCTTTCGCTCGGTCGGACGGCCGCATCGCTCGCCACGCCGGCGACCCAGCAGCCCGCGGCCCTTCCGCGCCCACGGCCAACGCCGCGGATGGAGCGTCCGTGGCTGGCCGACCGTGCGCGCGCCAGGGAGAGGGTGGGCGCGAGCGCGGGGGGCGGCGGCGCCGACTTCGCCGTGGAGATCTTCGAGGGGCCGCCGGTGCTTGAGGAGGGGGCGCCGCAACACGAGGAGCGGCCCGAGTGGGACTCCACGCCCTACGTACCTCCCCCGACGGACGACGCTCAGGGTACCGAAGCGGATGAGGACGAGCACGATGCCGCGCCGCTGGGGCGCGAGCGCCGTCCACCGCCGACGGCGCCCGCGGCGCCCGCGGCGCAGCCACACAGTCGAGGGCCGGCGAGGACGGCCGAGGCTTCTGCTGAGCGACTAGCGGCGCCGCTCGCGCCCGTCGCCGCCCTGCCCGCCACCGCGCCGCCTGCTCCCCCCGCCGCCGCGCCTGCCACGCATGCAAAGGCGCCGCAGCGACCGGACAAGGCCATGACCCTCCCCACTGGTACTGGTGTGGTGCGCCCGCTGTCGGCGGTACCCACCACGGCGCTGTCGGCGAGCACCGCGGCCTCGCGCGTGCTGTCCGTGGCCGAGGCGGCCGAGGAGGCTGCAGAGGAGGCAGAGGCGGCAAGCTACGCGTTCGCTCAGGGCGGCTATGCTGACGAGGGTGGCGATTCGCACGAGGTGGACGGCCACGAGGACGGACGAGAGTACCGCGAAGAGTATGGCGAGGAGGACGCGGCGGTTGGAGCTCGCACGGGCGAGGTTGGAGCTCGCACGGGCGAGGTTGGAGCTCGCACGGGCGAGGTTGGAGCTCGCACGGGCGAGGTTGGAGCTCGCACGGGCGAGGTTGGAGCTCGCACGGGTGGGGATGAGGATGCGTGGGAGGTGGGCTATGACGATCAGGATGGCGGTCCCGCCGAAGCAGGGGACGAGCTGGCGGACGAAAGGGAGGAGGCGGCGATGACGGCGGCTCTCGAACGCGAAAAGGCGGCGGCGGCAGCAGCGGGGGCGGCGGCATATGCGGAGGCGGCGGCAGAGGCGGCGGCGGCGGCAGAGGCGGAGGCGAAGGCGGAGGCGGAGGCGGAGGCGGAGGCGGAGGCGGAGTTAGAAGCGGCAGAGGCAGAGGCGGCGGCTGCCCTCCTGGCGGAGGCGGAAGCGGAGTTCGAAGCAGAGGCAGCCCTGGCAGAGGCTGAGGCGGTAGCGGAGGCGGCACTGGCGGAGGCCGAGGCGGTGGAGCAGCAGGGCCTCGCCTCCGCCCATGAAGCAGTCGAGGAGCATGTCAGCGCCGTTGCCTCCTCGAGGGCGCATTCGCGGGCAGCCCCGCCCCTGCCCGTGACTGTGCACGTGGCTGAGCTGCCCGTGACTGTGCACGTGGCTGAGCTGCCCGTGGCGGTCCTCAGCCCGGGGACTGGCGACGGTTGCGCGGGTCTCGAGAGCGAGAGGGGCGCCGGGCTGGGTGCCGATCCAGACGCCTGGCTCGACTTTACGCGACTTCACAGCTCGACTTCACAGCTCGACTTTACGCCGCCCGCTGCTCCTGCCGCCCATCCTCCGGGAGGGGGCGGGAGGGGGCACGGCGGCGCGGCGGCAGGCGCGGCGGCAGGTCAAGGGGGTGGTCCGACGGGGTTGAATGCGCCTGGCATGGCGCCCGTCACGGCCGTTGCCCTTGGCGGTTTCGGCCCGCGGGCTGCTGCGGCCGTTGGCAAGGGTGGCCGCGGTGCCGCCGTCTCGTCTGCCGCCGCCTCGTCGGTTGCCGCCTCGAGCGCCGCCGCCTCGAGCACCGCCGCCTCGTCGCGCCTGCCTGCGCCCATGCCCCGACAAATTCCGCAATCGGCGCAGCTCGCCGTCGCCGCGGTGCTCAACGCGCCGCTGCCGCCGCCGCTGCCGCTGCCGCTGCCACCACCGGTACGCTCGCCGCCGCGGCCGCCCGGGACGCCGCCGGCAGAGCGCTCGTTGGTGCGCGTGCGTGAGGCGGAGTCGCGCGTGGCAGCTCTAGAAGCCGAGCTGGGGCGCAGCCAGGCAAGCGCGTCACAGTTGCAGTCCAAGGTGCGTGCCCTGGCCAAGCGGGACGTCGAGCTCCGGCGCGAGGCGGAGGCGACGAATGCCGAGCTCGCGACGACGCGCGCGAAGGTCTCCCAGCTCGAGGCCCGCTGCCAACAGCTTCACGCGGCGTGCGTGAGCGGCTCGAACGCCGATGCCAACCTCAAGGCACGCGAGCGGGTGCTCGAGCACCAGCGCCAGTCGGTGGCACAGCGCGAGCGGGAGGCGGAGGCGCGAGAGGCCGAGGTGGCGCAGCGTGAGGCAGCGCTTGAGGCGGCCGAGGCAGCGCTCGAGGCGTCGCGGCACGAAGCGCACGCGGCGCACGTGGCGGCCGAGGTGGCCGCCGAGGTGGCGGTGCACATGGAGCGGCTCGAGCAGGAGCACGCCGAGCAGCTTGGGCGCCTCGAGGAGCGCTCGGTGCTCGCGCTCGAGCGGCACCGGCAGCAGCTTGGGCAGCGCGACGCCGACCTCCTCGCCGCGCGGGCCGAGAGCGCGCAGTACAAGGCCGAGGCCGAGCGCGCGCGCGCCGAGGCCGAGCGCGCGCGCGCCGAGGCCGAGCGCGCGGCGACGCAGCTGGAGCGGGCGGCGCGCCAGGCGGAGCTCGCACGCCCTGAGGTGGAGCGCGCTGCGTCCGCTCAGCTGATGCACGCGCGCCAGCTGCAGGTGGCCGAGGGGGCGCGTCGGGCGGCCGAAGCCGAGGCTGCCAAACGAGAGATGCTCCTCAAGGCTCTGCGCGCCAAGGACGCTGTGGGTGCCCACGAGGACGCTGTGGGTGCGCCGCTGCGCTACGGGATCGAGCGTGGCGGCGGCGCGCCGATAGCATCACTCGCGCTGGGCGATCTACCCGCGCTGCCGCCGGCTGAGTCGTCCGACGACGACACGTTGCTGCAGCCAACAGGGAGCGACGGCGCCGCACCATTCGGCGCTACTGCGGCGGCCGCTGCGGCGGGCGCGCCGTCGAGTCACGTACGTGACGTAGGACGCCCCGCCGCCGCGGGGCTGCACAACATGCTGCCCCCGCGCGCGCGTCTCGATGGGACGTCGATCATGTCGACCGTGCCGCCCGGCGCCCCTCGCTCGCTCGCCTCTCCGCCGTCGCCCTCGCATCCGCTGTCGACGCGCGGCTCGGCCATCGGGTGGGCTGGCGCCATGCCGCGAACGCCGCCCTCACCAGGCATGCCCGAGGAGGCGGGCGACGTCGTCGACCTGCTCGCCGCGTGCAACGCCTACGTGGACAACATCGTGGCCGAGAACCAGCGCATGCGCTCGAAGCTGCTTTCATGCCGCTCGCGCCAGAGCACAAGCACGGGTATTTGACTCCTTATGGCGCCGGGCAAGTAGATTACGGTGGAGGGAGGCTCTTCTCACGCGTGGGACGTGCTCGTTTGCGGACCACTTCCTGCTCGAAAGTAGTTGGGGCCCAAGCGAGGCAAGCTCGCGGAAGGATATATGCATATATGCAGAGTGTGGCGCGGCGGAGGGGCGGTCGCGGGGAGCGACTCCCTCCGGCTCCGCTCCGGCGCGGGGTGCGTGTGTGCAGATCCCCAAGCGATCGCGCGCCGGAGCGGAGCGAGAAGAGTGCGTTAGTTTTGTGGCGTCTGGGGATGAAATGCTCGCTATGCCATTGCCCGCGCGACGGGTAAGAAGGGTACGCGGTAGCTTGTTTTTTAACGCGGACGTCCGGTCGCGCGTCGAACCCCGCTGCTCCGAGCTGCGAGCTCCCACGTCCGGGGACCGGGCGTTAATATAAAATCCCTTCGCGCGCCTTGCAGCTTGCTCGGGACTGAGCCACGAAGCCGGACCCGCGACGTAAGCCGCGACTCGAAGCCGCGACCCGATCGCCGTTAGTCCCGGAGCCGCGACCCGGTGCATACCGATACCGCCAGATTATAATTATAAGAACGCGGTGAGGTACGAGTCGGAAAGTACCCAGCGAGGAACCTGCCGAGTTTGCATGCGAGTTGGCCGAGTTACGAGCGTCGCGTCCGCGTTATCCGATGAGCGATGTTCAGAGGACTCCTATGGTTCAGAGGACTATATAGTGCGAACGCGACACGCGCGTCGCGCGTGCCGCGACCCAGACCTGCGACACGCGACAGACCATTCCTGAAGCCTCCTACTGTGCCGTCGGTCTCAAGGGCCAAGATTAACTGAAAAAGCTAAACATTCTGGAAACAGCGAACAAGTAAGAGGCCTGCTCACTGGATGGCAAAGTAACTCTCCGCAGTATTAAATTTCAAGGTAGCGCTCATCGACGTCCGAGTCATCTTCAACGGCTGCGGTCTCGATCTCCTCTTGCACCTCAACCACTGCCTCGACCTCCTCGACCGATTCGACAGCTCCGGCCGATGATCCGGCCGACTCGTCCAGTGCGGCGCGCCGCCTGATCCTGCGCCTGCGCCTGATCCAGCTGTCATCGGGAAGAGCGCTCTCGGCACGCTTCGACTTCCACGCAGGTGTTCCGGCGCGCCTCACCTTCCAGCTGTGCACGGCCACCAGCGCCTCCATAGCGCGCAAGGCAGACGGCGTCGGGGATGCTGGAGCCTGACCCTCACCGTGGTCATTAGATGATGGCCTGAACTCCAAAGCGCCGAATTCCATGGTCTGAGGGAGGAGCACTTCGACAGCCGTTGCCGCGAGCATCCGACGGGACCCATGGCGAACTGGACTGAGCTGGACCCGCGCCCCAACGTTTTCGAGCATTGGCTGATTGGCCTCGGGGAAGCTCTTCATGTGCGCGACCACTTCGCGCAGATCGGGCACCGCTGTCGCCTCCGTTTCGTGCCAATAGTCGACGAGCTGCCCAAAGGCCACGAGAACCGCCGCGTCGTCCGCGTCGGCTTTAGCGTCGAGGTGGACGTCGGCTATGGAGTTGACATCGGCTTCGGCGTCAAATCGAGCACGGAGCGCTCGCGCGCGTGGAGAAGCAGCCTGGAGCGAGGGTGATGACAGGGATGTTGGGCCGAGTAGGCGGTTGAGATGGAGGTGATGGCCCTCGTAGTTTTCCACTTCGTCCGGCGCCGAAGCAACCCCTGTCTTGAAGGAGCGAGCACGTACCAGGGCAGCCAGACCAGCGGCACTCGGCTCGGAGCCAGTACCAGACGATTGTGAGCTAGAGGGCCAGGAGCCGAATCCTCGGCGGGAGAAGCTGAAACTCGTCTTCAGGTTGCGCGACGACTCGCTGGCAGTCATAGCAACCGAAGGAGTATCTGGCGCTGGCTCATCTTCTGGCTCATCTTCCGCGGGCGACTCCGCCTCGTTCAGCCACCGCATTGCCGCATGCCTGGGATCAGCCTTCAAAAAAGGAGATAATGGCGGAGTATCCTGTAGGAGATTGAAGTCCTTCGGACACGTGCCGGAAACAACTTCTTCGGGCTCAGGTTGCGGGAGCATGCTCACCAAGCATGGACGGCCGACTTGCTCCTTCTTTTCTTCGCCACGTTGTCTGCGAATGAACGGAGATATGCAAGCAGGTAGTATCGAAGCTGGTAGGCAGCGCAGATATGCAAGCAGGCAATACAAACAGATCGCTGCAACCAGGGGAGCCGACACCGCACCCAGCATGATAAGACCAAACTCGAAAGACTTGGCGCTGTTGGCCTCGCTCAACAGTTGGACAAGGGTGAAAGAGATGGGAAACGAGGGTGGCGGGGATGATGGAGGTGAAGGCGGCCGTTGCGGCATGTCTGAGGGCACACGTGGCGGATACCGCGGTGGCGGATACCGCGGTGGCGGAGGGCTGGGGTCGGTCGGCGGCGAGGGCGAGGGCGGCGGCGGCGAGGGCGAGGGCGGCGGCGGAGAGGGCGAGGGCGGCGGCGGAGAGGGCGAGGGCGGCGGCGAGGACGGAGGTGGCGGCGGCCGTTGCGGCATGGTTGCGGGCACCCGTGGCGGATACCGAGGTGGCGGAGGGCTCGGGATGGGTGGG
>Ga0180442_100246_pt1 | contig 32244 bp, 19 predicted proteins | sample ChrtobMetP5_16mM_FD_119746 | JGI IMG/M metagenome (GOLD analysis project Ga0180442, IMG submission 119746) | Chrysochromulina tobin associated microbial communities from unialgal haptophyte culture, Seattle, Washington, USA - P5_16mM MetaG | ecosystem: Host-associated > Algae > Haptophytes >... | reverse complement strand
TTTCTTCGCGGTCCCCCCACGCTCACTCCACCACCGTCTCGACGGACGGCTCCGCTCCCCTCGGTCAACACAAGTACTGAGTACTCGCTCGCTCGGGCTACTCAATTTCGCTAGTGAGGTCGGACTCTCCCAGCACACAGTGTGATCTCTGGTGCTCGCTGCCCCATTCTACCGGGCGGGATTGTGACAGGCAATCAGGTGGGGGGTGGGGGGAGGGGTGGGGGGTGGGGTTTTGTCAACCGTCATCATATCTCTGCCGTCGTTGTAACAAGCCTCGAACTTCCAAAAACCCAGTCGCTCCACTCCCACGCGTTTTCATACACCCACGCCGCTCGCAAGTTCCGCGCGTGCCGGTTTACGCGCTCGCAGCTTCACGCGGAGATGCACTCACACGTGGCCAGCCGGCAAGCGCCAATGCAGTCTGGGGCTCCGCCTCTAGATGCGATCTCGAGGGCTTGAGGAGCGATCTCGATGGCCGAGGCCAATTCAGTCAGGGGCTCGGCCGGCTCGGGTGAGCAGGCGGCGCGTCTCGTAGTGCAGCGCTGCCTCGGCGGCTTTGTCGCCCATCAGGCCGAAGCTATGCGAGCCGTGGATCCGCAGCGCCGTCAGAGGGACGCCGTCACGCCGCAGCAGCCGCACCAACTCATACCCCTCGTCACGGAATGGGTCGGCGAGCGCGACAGCGACGACCGCCGACGGAAGACCCTTGAACGAGCCCGCGAGCAGGTTAAAGCGGGGATCCGCCGAGTCTGCAGCACGTCGTGGCGAGTAACACTCCCACCAGAGCTGCATGATAGTCGTCGGCAGAGCCGCAAGGGTGCCATAGTCGCGAAAGCTCTGTGATGTCATCGACGGTGCCACCATCGGGACCGCCGCGACGACGCCGCGCACGTCGACGCCGTGCTCCACTGCTGTCCGGGCGCCCACGAGCGCCAAATTGGCGCCAGCGCTGAGGCCCCCCAGCACGATTCGAGTCGGGTCGATACGGAGCCGGGTCGCGTGCTGCGCCAGGTGCTGCACCGCGTACCACGCATCGTCCGGGGCGGCCGGGAAAGGGTGCTCCGGCGCGAGCCGGTACTCGACGCTCGCCAGCACCGCGCCGCTCCATGTCGCGGTGCGGCGCAGGCCGGGACCCCACATGGCCACGTCGGCCCCGGCTGCCTCCCCGACCACCATCCCGCCGCCGTGAAACATTATGAAGAGCGGTAGCACTTCGTCGTCACCTGCCTCGCGTGGGCGATACATTCGCACCTCAAGGTCACGCCCACCTTCCTGGTCGTGTGGCGGCCGGTGCACGAGCTCCATCTCGCACTCGCGCCACTTGCCGGCTTTCAGCTCACCCTGCACAGCAACAGAACTCATCGCGTTCATGGAGTTGGCAGCGGCGCGGATTTTCGAAGCGTCGCGGTGGGAGTGAAGCCGCGCCATGCGAGGCATGAAGCCGAGCATGTGGAACGCGCAGCACAGGGCGTTGTCAACCACGCTCAGGTCCCTGCACCACGACCACCCATGCAGCAACCAAGCGACGAACAAGCAACTAACACCGCCGACAGCGGGGAGCCACGCGACGTTTGCGCCGTCGGCGACGCTCGCAGCAAGGCGAGCGAGGACAACGGAACCGGCGGCGGCGAGAAAGGGCGTGAACGCGACACAGGGCCGCGGTGGCAGCGGCGGTGCGTCGACGTCGAGGTTGCGCTTGGCGCTCATCAACTCGAGAAGCGAGCAGCTGGCCGCCCTGTTCGACGAAACACAATTCCATAACAGGCAAGTACAGGAGAGAGTTTGGGTTACTGGCGCAAACGGACAAGTGCCGCTTTTGCCGTCGCTTTCGCCGCCGCTTTGATGGCTGACTTGTCGCCACGCAGCACCTGATCTCTCTTCGTGCTGCGCTGCTGGTGCTGCCGCTCGGCACGCGCATTGGCGCTGTGGGGATTGCTGTGGGCCTTGGCCTGCGAGCGTTTGTCGTCGGCGCCGTGTCCCACTGGGTCGTTGCCTGCCTCGGAGTCATCCGAATTCGGCAGCGGCATGCTCGGAGTCCAGAGCGCCAGGCGGGCGCCCACGGCGGTCATAGCCGCGAGCGCCGCAGCGCTGGCGGGCGCGTCCAGCTCGAAGACACGTGGCAGTGCGGACTCGTCCTCGGCCGTTAAACGTGCATGCATGAGCTGTGGGAAAAGGGGTGTAGCGCCGTGGTGAGCGCATGCATGCAGCCGCTGCGCGGGTCGAAGCGAGAGGCCTTGTCGCTCACCTCATGCACCGTCCGTCCCAAGTCACTCGCCAACGCGCCCGCGAACGCGTCCGCCTGCGACAGGTGCCAGGCGGCCGACAGGTAGTAGAGTGGAGCTGACCATTCGGCCGTTGCCGCCGCGGCTCCCGGAGCATCAAGCGCGCCGAGTGGAGCACCAAGCGCCGAGTTGAGCGCGCCGTCGTCCATCCCGACGCGCGCCGAGTTGAGCGCTGCACCGGCGCCGGCGGAGGCGGAGCTCGTGTGATATGGGTTGGGCGGTAGGCAGGCTACCGGCGGCTCCTGATGAAGGAGGCCATCAGTGTTCATCAGAGTTCATCAGAGGCAATCAGAGGCAAGTTGGGCGGTAGGCAGGCTACCGGCGGCTCGTCACGCACCGTATGGGCTCCTCCGCTCTTCTGACGCTGCGCCAGTCGAAGCATCAGCGGTGCGTACGCGCGGGCGGTGGCGTGTGTGCTGTTGGCAGAGAACACGCCGCCGCCGCCCCCGCCGCCGCCGCCGCCGCCGCCGCCGCCTCGGGCGCGAGAGCTGTGCCGCATGAGCGCGGCGAGGAGCGTTTGCTTCGCGCGGGCGCATGCACGGCTCAGCAGCGTGGCGGTGTGCTCCGCACTCGGACCGGCGCTCGGCACGGCGCTCGCGCCCTCGTGGGCGGCGGGTAGCGTCGGCGCGGATGCCCACGACGGCGCGGATGCCCACGACGGCGCGGATGCGAACATGGGCACCAGAAGGACACGCGTCGCGCCGGTATACGCGAGGAGCCTCACGATCGCTGCGGCCCAGCCGACGGGTGGGCTACCGGTCGGCCCACTCAGACGAATGGTGACGCCCAGGACGGCGCGGGGCAGCGCGCAGCCCAGGAGGCCGTCGCCTGGCCGCGTGGGCCATCCGAGCATACGAAGCTGCGCGCACGCGTAGCTCGCGGCAGGGCGGGTCGGCCGGAGGAGCGCCGTACTGAGCTTGCTCACCTGATGAGGGAGGCAATCAGAGGTCATCAGAGGTCATCGGAGGTCATCGGAGGAGCGCCGTACTGAGCTTGCTCACCAGCCACGCGTCCGTCATCTCGTTCAATCTGGGCGAGCGAAGGGCGAAGCCGAGGTCGAGGGGGATTGACGAGCTGTACACCGCCGGCGCGCTCGCCGCCGCCGCCGCGACCGCTGCAGGCGGCCCACACAGCGCCGTCAGCGGCGGTGGGCGCAAGAAGCAACTGAGTAGCCGCTCGGTCGACACGCCTCCCAGACCGCAACGGCCGGCGCGTACGTCGCCCACGAAGGCGCGGCCGGTAGAGAGGGCATGCGCGTACGCGCGCACGTAGCTCTGCACCTGTGAGGTCATCAGGGGCACTCAGTGGCACTCAGTGGCACTCAGTGGCGCTCAGTGGCACTCAGTGGCAATCAGAGGCGACCAGTGGCAATCAGAGGCAATCAGAGACCATCAGAGGCCATCAGAGGCCATCAGAGGCCATCAGAGGCAATCAGAGGTCATCAGAGGTCATCAGAGGCCATCAGAGGCCATCAGAGGCCATCAGAGGCAATCAGAGGTCATCAGAGGTCATCAGAGGCCATCTCACCTGCGCGCCCACGAGCGAAGCTCCCGCAGCCTGCCCCGGCACTGTCGCGATCGATGGCGCATGCCATCCGAGGGGCACCGCAGAGCCGTTGCAGTGCGAGGGAAGCAGCAGCTCCTGCATCGCGAGCGCCGCCTCGAGCGCCGCCGCGGAGGGCGGGCGTGTGGGAGCGCCGCGTGTGGAAGCGGAGCTAGCCGCGCCGAGAGCGCCCACGCACTTGATGTGCTCCGTGGTGGAGATGCACCTGCGGGCGCAATCAGTGGCAATCAGTGGCAATCAGTGGTCATCAGCGGATGTGCTCCACGCATCTTCGGGCGCAATCAGAGGTCATCAGTGGTCATCAGCGGTCATCAGCGGTCATAAGCGGTCATCAGGTCATCAGTGGCCATCAGCGGTCATCAGTGGCCATCAGCGGTCATCAGTGGCCCTCACCTGCCAAGAGGGCTGATGAAGAGCGAGCCGCTCATCACGAGAGTCACCAAGGTGAGCCCGAGAGAGCGATGGCACTGCCCACCAAGCAATGAGCCCATGAGCTCGGAAGCGCTCGCCACGGCGCCCGCGCACTTGCCCGCGCTGCCCGCGCTGGCCTCGTGGTCAGCCATCGGCGCCTGCTCGTAAGTTGACGCTCCTACGAGGCAGAGGGCGCAATCAGAGGCAATCGGATGCAATCAGGGGCAATCAGAGTCAATAGGGCAATCAGAGGCAATAGGGCAATCAGAGGCAATCAGAGGTCATCAGAGGTCATCGGAGGCCATCAGAGGTCATCAGAGGTCATCAGAGGTCATCAGAGGAAAATCAGAGGTCATTAGAGGCCATCAGAGGCCATCACCTATGAGGCAGATGGTAAGGAAGAAGATGCCTGCCGCAGAGGCATGCTGATCCCAGAGCAGCACGTTGATGAGGACGGTGGCCATCTTGTTGGCGACGCCGAGGACCGTGTAGCACGTCGCAGTCACGAGGGCGCGCGCGCGGAAGCCCAAGTAGGAGATGGCGACGCCGATGAGACAAGACAGGCCGAGCAGAGCGCACGCACCGAGTGACCACGTGGCTTCGTACGCTTTGAGTGGCTCGTGCGTGACGAGGCCGATGGTGAGCATGGGCGGGATGGAGATGGTGTTCGTGTAGAGCGTCGGTCCCCAACTGGACTTGAAGCCCAGCGACTCCCCGACAATGTGCTTGCCCCAGCACATCTCCACGCTGATGATGACAAAGTACGCCGTCGCCCACGAGTACGCGGCGAAGCCGTTGAGCTGGAACGACTTGTCGGTGAGCACATACCCGGCCACTCCGATGACCAGCGTGAGCAGCGCGAGGCATGAGCGTGCCGAGGGCAACGCACGGCCCATGAAGGCCCACTCGAGGTAGCACACGACGAGCGGGCAGCACGCACGGAAGATGATCACCGTCTCCACGTTGGAGTACTGCAAGGCGCGCATGTTGCAGTAGATGGTGGCGACAAACATCGCCACGTATATGCAGTACGGCTTCACCTTGCGCCATTCCCACGGCTCGAGCGGCACGTAGCCGAGTGCCATCAGTGCCATCGATGTGAGAGCAGCGGTCACAAATTGCGCAAGCGAGATGAAGGACGGAAGCGGCAGCACATGCAAGCAGACCTTATTGACGATGAGCAGCGACGACGACGCGATCGAAAACAGCAGCATGGCCGTGCAAGCTTCAGCCGAATAGCTCTCCCCAGCGGGCGCCATGTGGTTCGGTGGCTTCCGACCTGGAATCCTGGGCAAGAAGGAAGCTCGAAAAGGTCAGTTGAAATAGGTACCGGTATTCACACCTCCCAATACGGTAAGTGAAATTACACATCACCCGCGTCCTCTTCGTGCTCTTCCTCGCCCGAGACGTCTTCGATCAATCGTAGCCGGACGCTGCACACAGGCACCTGCACGGGTCCAGTTTGCTTACCGGTACGACGCTTTGGGAGCTTCGAGTGCGGCCCGAGAGCGCCGCCACGAGCGCCGACGATGGGCTCGGCTGCCTTGGCGAGCTTGAGGAGCACCCGCAGCTCCACCGCCACTCGAACGGCGGCGCCGCCCTCTCCACCCGCCGTGCTGGGCGCGGTGCCGGGCGCTGTGTTGGGCGCCGCGCGCTGCTCGCGCTGCTCGCGCCGCTCCCGGCGCTCGCGCTTGGACCGGCTGGGCTTGGGGGGGCCTCCCCCCGGACCCGCGTATGAGAGGCGCGGCTTCGAGTCGCCGGCCTCCTCCGCCACACAGCGCTTGCACTCGCAATGGAATCGGTAGTGCTGCTTCAGCAAGCGGCGCCGAGCCGCAAGGGGCTGGTGCACGTCGCAATACGCGATGGTGAGCTCTTCCCCGGGCTCGATCGGCACGTCGACGATGATCGCCATCCGGTGCACGCCCGTGCTCGCGTGGCAGTTGGGCGCGCACGAGTGATTGAAGAGCGAGGCCGCCATGTACACCCCATGGCCGATGAGATCGACGTTTCGCCCCATGGCCACGCGTGTCGCCCCCCCCTCACGATGGAAGACTCCAAAGACATTCGAGTCGATGCGCGAGATGAGCGCGTAGAGCTCATCGTCCGTGAGCGGCGCCGCACTGAAGTGATGATCCTGCTGCGTGATTGGGCTATTCATTGGGGGGATGCGCCTCCACGGGTACCAAGGCAACGGCTCAAGCACACCACGAAACGATGCCGCGGCCTTTGCCCAATCATGTGCTTCCTTGACGCTGTCAAAGGCCGGCGGATGATGCTGCAGCGCGTCGAAGCCGGAGATGGGGCACGCGGACGAGGCAGCGGCACCAGCAGCAGACAAAGGGTGCTCGCGGACAGGCGATGCGTGCTCGACGGCCAGCGCGTGCAGCAAAAGCCGTAGCACCGCCATGAGCTCCTTGCCCACCTTTTTGAGGCTCGAAAAGCGTGCGAGAGATGGACACACTGTCCCGTGCGCGGCCGAGTGCCGCTCGAGACATTCTGCATCGCAATAGAAGCACTCGCCGCAACGATCGCAGTGGATGCTGAGCCGCGACGCGCAGACTCCGAAGCAGTGCGCGCACACGCGCCGTTTCCACTCCTCTGTGGCCACGACGGCGAAGGCCGTACTCTCGCACGCCACGTGCCCAGGCAGCAGCGGCTCCGTGGCGCACATCCACCGCCATCGCGGCCATGCGCCGCTGTCAATGCACTTGATGCCCCTCCACACAACGGATGGCGACACGTCTGTGGTGGCGGTGGGTGTGCCTGCCGCTTCTGATACTGTCGGCGGTAAAGGCGCTGGCGGAGGCAGAGGCAGCAGAGGAGAGCACACTGGTAGTTCACTCTGCTCGGACATCACGTCGTCCGGCCGATCGACGATGCCGATCGGATGATGTTTTTCGAGGAGAAAACACACCGTTTCCGCAAATTCACACACAATTTCTCTCAAAGGTGGGTGCCGGCAGGGGCGGTGTGGCACCGCTCTCTCCGTTTTCTCCAAAACCGAATAACCAGTGACATGGGGGTACATTAGGAATTCTATGCCGCGAGGGGTGGAGGGGACTGACGCGGGGATTTTCACTGGCCGACCGTTGACGAACTTTGGCCGAAACGGTCGAGCTCAGTACGTTTCCCGCGTACTGGAGTGTCAGACTCGTCACTCAGTGTCAGACACGCGCAGTGCGCGAAAAAGTGCGGGAAGGGTTGCGTCAGTATCGTCATTACATAGGGAAAGCCATTTAAATTGCCCGTCAAATATAGAGAGAACTTTCGTCAAGCTTCTCAAAATGTAGAGCGGCGGCGGCAGTTGGCAGTTTTGACAGTTTGGCTCTCAGACCTCGTCCTTGTTGCGCTGCTCCGCACGGACGGCAGCACCGCCCTCTGCTTCGCCGTCCGATTGGCCGTCCGTCCACTCGAAGACGCCAGCATCCGCGAGCGCCCGCAGGTCGGCCTTGGCCTGCGCATGGCCCTGCTGCATCGCGAGCCACAGCCACTCGATGCCCTGCCGGCGGTCCATCTTGACGCCGTCGCCGTTGACGTATGCAACGCCGATCTCATACTGGGAGCTGGCGATGCCCGCGGCGGCGGCACGTGCGAACCAGCTTGCCGCCGCCTCTGCGCCGCCGGCCGCGTCGCCGTACTGGCACGCGATGCCCATCGTGTGCTCCGCGGGGCTGTGGCCCTGCTCCGCCGCCGCTTGCACCCAGCGCATGCCGCGCTCCTGGTCGCGCGGCACGCCCTCCGCGTTGCTGAGATAGAGGCGGCCTAGCCGATTCTGCGCCATCGCGTGGCCCTGCTCCGCGGCGGCCGACGACCACCGGACGGCCGCGCCGAGGTCGCGTGCGTAGCCGTGCTGCCCGAGCTGGTGCAGCTCACCGAGGGCATCCTGCGCATCGGCCGAGCCAGCCTCGGCCGGAGCGCGGTACCACGGCGCGACGTCGGCCTGGCACGAGTGGATTGTGTCGGTGATCCAGAAGACGGCGGAGTAGCGTGAGCCGTCAATCACGTCGACGCCATGGTTCAGGTCGTACTGGTGGAAGATCATGTCGCGGCTGCCCGTGCGGAAGTACTCGCGTGACTCGGCGCGCGGCGAGCGCTGTAGGTAGAGGCCGCCGTCGAAGTCGGTAGGGTTGAGGCTGGCGACAGCGGTGATGTAGGCCAGTCGGTCGTAGTGACTCGGCACGGCCATACGCTCCGACGCCTGATAACGGCGCAGCAGCACGTTGCACAAATAGCACGTTGTGCAATTGTACCTCTCCGCTGTGAAGGCAGCGACTCGCTGCTCAAGGCCTAACCGAAGCACTTCGGCAGCGCTGTGCAAATCTTTCGCTTCATGACGGATGTAGAATTCGTATGCTGGCAGCCCATCCGTAGAATCGAGCTTCTTCGGGTCCGGTCTGAATTCTTGTAGGGCCGTGACGAAGCTGCGCACGTCCGCCTCCTCCATGATGCCGCGTGCAACATGAGCGACACGACTCGACCCAGCGTCAGCGCGGTCCTCGTCCGACCAGCGGACGTAGTTCAAGTTTGCCAACGGCGGCCGCTGCTCTTCAAAGGACACCACGTGCTGGCTCAGCAGAAGAAGCATCCATGTCACGCGATTTTGAGGCAAGGCGGGTTTCGGATTCCAAAACGAGTAAAAGCGAGCTACAACGAGATCCGTACAGGATCACTGGAGGTCGGCCCGGCACGAGCACCAACCGTGGTTACGGTGCCTGCCGCCCGGAAACCTAAAGTTGCCATGCATGCAACGCCAGAAATAGGCCAATTTCCGTTGCAGCAGCTCCTGCAGCAGGTGATGGTGCGCTGGGCGGCCTCGCCAAACCAGCTACCGCCCTTTCTCTCGACAGAGCCATTCGCGTGGCGTGAGATCGAGCCGCTCGATGGCGAATGGCGTGAGATCGAGCACGAGCCGCTCGGTGGCTGGGGGCGCGGAGCGTCGGCGCCCGTGACTCCGAGGAAAAACTCTCCGAGGACTCCGGGAGGAGGAGTTGGCCGTGGCTCGCTGAGCAACCCGATCAGGCCGCGCGGGGCGGTATCTCCTCTCGTGTCGACCGCCACCCTGCGCACGTCGCTCTCGCCGATGCGCCGCGGGCGCTCCCCCGCCTCGCCCTCGCCGCTCGAGCCGAGCCCCCCACCAGGTCATCGGCCGCCGATGCTATTGCCTCCGTCCCCTCGCCCTTGGACAACGACGGCGTCGCCTACCGAGCTGTCGGGTGCATACGCGGACGTCGGTGCAGGCGAACGCCAGTCCCGCGGCTTGCCAAAGCCCGACTTCGACGGGGGCGTCATTTACGTCCCGCCCCACACGCCGCTCAACAAGATCCCGAGCCGCAAGAACGGGCTGCTCGCCCGCAACTCATCGTCGGGCAACGGGCTGGCTGCCCTGAATACGGAGGGTCGGGGGCTCGCCCGCATGCCATCGCCGGCACGCGGACTTGCCCGTGCGGTCTCGCCACCGCGGCTGCCGGCAGGCATCAACGTGCACGCGGCGCCGGCGGTCCGAGGCGAGAACGTGCAGCAGAAGGTACGCGAGCGCTTCGAGCGCCTCGAGCTCGAATGCGAGCTCCTCCAGAGCGATGTGAGTGAGGTCGAGGGGCGCCTGGTGGAGCTCGGGGAGGAGACGCGCTGCCTGCGCGAGGGCGAAGTCGTACCCATTGCCCTCCTCGAGCAGCTGATCACGCACGTCGAGGAGGACGTCATCCAGAAAGAGTCGGACTACGCGCGGTACCGCGACCAGATCGAGGACGTTCTGCGCGAGGAGGGCGAATGCCACGTGGCCATCCTCTGGAGGGAGATCGGGGTGGCGGAACAGACGGCCGCCGACCTGCGCGCGCGCCTCGAAGCGCTCGAGGCGCGCGATGCCGCAACCTCATCGGGCGTTGCCATCGCCGAGGAGCAAGCCACACTGATGGCCTCGGTCATCGATGACGTGCTCGGCGACCTCGATGCTGATGAGGTCGAGGAGGAGGAGGAGGTGAGCGGCGGCTCCAGCTCACGCCCATCATCCGCTACATCCGGTGCGGACGATCCGGAGAGTATCCCTGCGCCGCCGCCGGGCTGGAACCTCGAAAAATGGCTCTCGGGCTACTCGTTCGACAAGATCGTGAGCGACGCCATCCTCGCGCGGATCCGCGCCAAATTGCCCGCGGGCCAGAACACGGCGCGCTTTGAGCAGGCCTTCATGCTCAAGCTCAACCGAGCGGGCTCGCGCGACCTCCTCGTGGCGCTGCTGCAAGAGACGCCGGTGCTGTACCAGATCGCAGACATGATCGTGAAGGGCGCGTCGGGCTTGCAGTCGGAGATCGACGCCGCCGAGGAGGACAAGCGCGCTGCGGCGGCCGAGGCGCTTGTGAATGCGCCCGTCATCGACGCGGTGACCGCGGCCCGGCTCAAGAACGAAGATTTTCAGAAGGCGGGTGCGTTCACGCTGACGTACGCGACCGAGCCGGAGTTCTTTTTCCAGGGTGTCGGGCGTGTCACTGGCCCGCCAACCTCGCAGCTCGAGATGGGCACCTTCGAGGCGATGGAGGCCGAGCACTGCGACTTCGCCGACTCCCCTTTGCCGTTTGACCCGGGCAACTACGGCTACTCGACGACGGCTCCCGTCGAGTGGAACTTTGTCGTCGACCCCTTGATGAAGACGGAGCAAGCCAGCAATGTACTAGCGCGGGTGGCCGCCAAGCTGCAGGCCCTCGTCAACTCCACGAACAGCGCAGCCCCTACCCAAGTCCTTCACGGATGGTCGAATGCGCGCCAGGTGTTCAGCACACGAGGTTCCAGGGGCTTCCGAGACGCTTGGCCAGGCACCGAAGGCCGGGCCGTCAATCGCGTAGCCAGGCCACTCTCCTTTTTCGCGAAGAAACGCGCTGAGATCGACGCCAAGCTGATCAAGATCGGAGAGCAGGCCACTTCCGACGAGGAGCTCTTCGCGCTCCGGCTGTACACGGGGCCCATGTTCGTCAAGTACAACTCGACGCTCCGCGGCGCAAGGGCCAAGGGCACCGCCATTGAGTTCATGTACACGAGGTGGTGGGATCTGTGCCGTGGCAACACGTACTCGACCACGCTCCATGTCATCTCGGCGGCCATCGTCAAGCTGAGCAAGATTACGCAAGCATCCAAGGTGTACCGCGCGCCGGGCGGCGCGCTCCCCCCGTCGTTTTGGCACCGGAACGCGACCTCCGGCGTGCAAGGGGGGCTCGAGTGCGGCTTCATGTCGACGACCCTGAACAAGGAAGAGGCGATGAAGTACGCGCGCCGGGCCCCCGGCGCTGTCCTCTTCGAGATCGATCAAGGGTTCGTCGCTCGCGGCGCCTCGGTCAGCTGGCTCTCGCAGTACCCTGCCGAGGAGGAGATCCTGTTGCCGCCCTTCACCGCCCTCGAGGTCGCTAACATTCAGATCGAGGGCGCCGTCGTCGTCTGCCAGCTGCGCCCCAGCTTGAGCTCAGCCGTGGCCGCGTCTGGACTGCGCACCGGCGCGGACGACATCGTCGCGATGCAGAAGATGCGCGAGAACCTGCGTGAAAAGGCCGCCTTGGACAAGCTCGACACGCAGATGAAGATCGCGAGGGAGCAGCAACGGCTAAATGAGGAACGAGGCCGATGGCGCGCGGAGAGCGCCTACCAGGCGAAGGTGGCCAGTCTGCGCATGAACGCTCTCCGCCGACGCGAGGCGCAACTCGAAGAGAAGCTCGCGGAGTCGCAGCAGAAGGTGAAGGAACAGCGCTTTCAGATGGCGAAGGCGATGCACGACACCGAGGAGACGAGATTGCAGCTCGAGGCGCAGATGAACGCTGCCGTGGAAGCCCGCAAGCGCGCGTCCGAACAGTTGAGGAAGCAGCAAGAGAAGTTGGAGGAATCGAAGCGCGAGCTCAACTCAGCGCTCGAAGCCAAGGCTGCGCTCGGCAAAGGTAAAGCGAGCACCCTGTGGAATCTACTTCGAAAGGATATACGCGACAAGGCCAAGATGAACCGACGCAACTCAGAGATGTTCCACGGCCTGAAGCGCCAGTTGACAATGATGGCCCTTCCAGCAGAAGCATTGGAAGAGGTGCAAGAGGTTGTGGAGGAACCGGTCGAGGAGGTGGTGGTGAGGGCGAAGACCCCCTCTCCGGGCACGCGCTCGCCCAAAGATGTAGATCAGTTCCGGTACATCTTGAACCTGAATGCGGCCACGCTGCTGCCCAAGATGAAGGAGTGGGTCGGGCCGCGAGAGTCGTGGGGCCTCAGGGTACAATCCGACGTGACGTCCACGTTGAAGGCCTGCGAGCGGCTCGTCCAGTTCTCTGACCCTCGGCTGAAGGAGGATCGCAAGATGGCGCTCGAGCTCGGTGGGATCGATGTTCTTGCTGATGCCATGCGCAAGGCCGCGGTGAGCGGGGCCGAGGAGCCGCTTGTGATCGCGTATGCCTTTGAGGCCGTGAGGGCGATCATCTCGGGCACTAAGCAAAAGGAACTCGACAAGGTGATGCAGGGGCCCGCAGCAGACGCCATCCCGGGCGTGATTCAGGGGGCGAACGCCGTCCTCGATCTCATGCTCCTCAGTGTCGTGCGCTTGATCACCAAGGACAATTACGACAGGACGGCGTACGCGCTTCGCACAAACTGTCCGGTTGCGTGGCTCGACCCCGAGTCCAAGATCCCCATCGGAGAAGATGGAAAACTGGCGCCCATGAAGAAGAAATGAGGCGGCTGCCGCGCGTGGTGCGAGGAGGCGTGTGTGCGAGGGCTGGTGCGTGTGCGGCAGAGTGGAAAGTGGAATCATCACGTGGCGGCGTGTGGTGTGTGTGCTCAATAGCAAGTGTGTGGGTGGGCGAGCAGCAAGATAATTACATGATGTTCTGCGTATACTAACGTAATACACTTACGTAATACACTTACGTTAGGCGTTCGCTCCTAGAGTGTCCTGACTTTTCATCTTCTATCTCCTGTCCCACTCCTTAAAGTAGTAATACCTTCTGCTAATCATTCGCGTTTGATTTTCACGACATTTGTCATCATTGCGCAGTTTTCTCCGCTCGGTATCTTTACTCAAAGCGTCCGGCATTTATCTGACATCGATCCTCGCAAGCTCCGCCATATCGCGCCGAAGCACAGCCCCACCTCTTTGAGCGCGCGGCCCACGAGCAGCAGGCCGAGGACCACCGCGGCAATCAGACACACAACATCCATGGCGAGCTCATCAGCCAGCTCATCCGCCGCTCGCAGCTCACTTCCGTTCGGCTCCTGGGCAGGCGCCGTGACGGGCGCTGGCTCGATGCTTCCATAGGTCGGAGCCTCGCCGTACAGGGGAGCCGCGTCAATGACGTTGGCATCGCCGCCGTTGTGCGCCTCACCGACCCCTTCATGGCCGCCCGGCTCCCTCGCTTGAATCTCTTCTTGCGCTACCTCGGGCGCCACTGCCACCTCGGGCTTGTCAACATTCGCCTCTGATTCGTCAACATCAATGGGCTCTGACCGTTGCACCATCATCTGAGCAGACCTCGATACCACCGAACCTCGAGGCTTTCCTTCTTTGGCGACCCCGATCCCGAGCATTCCTTCTTTGGCGACCCCGATCCCGAGCAAGTCAGAGTCCGCATCCGCCGTGATCTCCTCAATCGGCTCTCGTTGCTCGGACAGTCGCAGCGACTCGTCCATGGCCGCGCGCATGCTCCGTGCCGAGCCAACCGCCATGCCCTGCGCTCTGAACGCGTCGTCTTGGGCATCTTTCGGCGTCGTCGTGAGCTCCTGTGGCTGCATGGCCGGTACAGCCCTGGCTTCCCCACTGGCCGCTGCCCCTCCGTGCTGACGCTCTTGCCGCCGCGGCTGATCCTGATGCTGCGGCGCGGTGCGCTTGCGCTCGACGCACCGTCGCTCCGCACAGCTCATCGGACAGAGAGGGCGGACAACGAGCGCATTGGCGACGCACTCGCCCGCATACGCCCACCCGGCACAGCGCACGTCGGCGTCGTCGCAGCCCTCCGGCGTGCCGATCGCGTCCGAGTCGCGAACCGCGTCGAGAAGCTCCTCGAGAGACGGGCGCGGGCACAGCGCATCCTCTGGCGACGTCAGGCCCGCGGCAATGCACGGTGGAACGGGCTGACGCCGCCGCTGGCTGCTCACTCGACGACGGCTGCGTCTCTGGGACTCCTCATGCTTCGTCAAGTGTTTTGGGGGCTCCTCATGCTTCGTCCCCACCGCCGCGGCGCCTCCCGCGCCGTCCTCCTCCTCCTCAAGGGTTGGCAACGCGATGTGATGGTACTCGCACAGCGCGGCGTTGAGTCGCACGCCCACCTCGGCGCATAGAAGGGCCGCGCCCAGTTCGGCGCGTTCGAGCTGCGCCATCACGAGCTCGCTTGGGAGTGGTGGTGGTGGCAGGTACTCGCCGCATGTATGGGGGTCAAAACCACCCTTGTGGCCGCCTGCAAACGAGAGCTTGTTGAAGCGCCATGGCGTAGGCAGTCGCGGCGAGACGATTCGACACCACATACCATAGTGCAGGAGCTTGGGCGGTGGAAGCGCGAGAGGCGGCGCCTGCCCCGCGTATGCCATCACCTCGGGTCGCTCCAAGTGGATCAGTCCGGCCTCAGCGGCAGCGAACGCATAGCCGAGCATGTCGGCGACAAACGGCGGCTGCCCACGCTTCGCGTACGCATCACCGGTCGGTAAGTCGACTGACACCGATCGTGGGTCGCCTGGCAGATGCCAGTACTTGCCCGGGTTGAGCCGAACGGCCTTGGTGAGCTGCAACCAGAGCGGCGCTAGCCGGCTCAGGTCGTCGCGGTGCAGGCACGCCCACCCTCCTATGGGCTGCACCAAGTGCGCATTCTTGATGAACGTGCGTGCGAGAGCACTAGTCGCGCCGGCGAGGTACTCGTAACGCGCCGACACTGCGACACCCGGGCGCACACCCAGGGCTTGGCAGTCGATGGGGCCGCGCAGGAGCATGTCCGCCTCGAGAAGCAGCACAAACTCCGAGGAGGAGGAGGAGGCAGATGAAGACGAGGCGTCCGACGCGATCCTTGCCCGGTGCTGCTCCTGGAGCCAATGCACGATGCCCGCCGGCTTATTGTACGGGGCATAGTCGTCGTTCACACCACTCACGCGCGAGTCGGCATAGTCGGGGTGCTCAAATGTACGCATGAAGGGCAGTGAGCCACTGCGCGAGCGAGCCTCCTCGTCGGCGCAAGTTGACATCAATCTCGTCAAGTGCATCTGTGCAGAGCGAGCAGAGTATGCCAGCCCGATGCTCTGCCAGTCAAAGTAGGGTGTGCAGCCGGTTGAGAATAAGGCGTGCGTGCCTCCTGATGCGGTCGGCATTCACGCTCGTTTGCAGCCTGTGCTCCGTGCGCTGAGGGACCGGCTGCCCAAGAGTTTCCTTCAGGGGAGACTCGAGACTGCAAAATGCTGCATGCATAGAAAAAGTACTTGTGCACAAGTCGCAACTATACAATCTCACAACCGCTTCATTGATTGTGCTGATACTCGAACGCCGCGCGACGATTCCTATACTGATTTCCACTCCGCCAGTCCGCCGACTCGCGACTGCGTCTGTCGCACTGTGTGAAGATGCTCAGGTTCGCGGTTCGCAGCCGGGTGTGCGCTCGTATCTGTGTGTGCGCGAGAACTGACTCCGTCAGACCGTGCGCTTCTCCGCCCCATAGTACCATATTACTGGCCGACGTGAAACCGACGGTAGGCCTCTGTCGCCAGCTCGATGACAGATGCTGCCAAAGGCAGATGTGCTTCACGCTGGGAGCGAGCTACGGCAACGGCGAATGGCCCATTATAAGTCAGAATCTCATAAAGGTATGTGGCCATAGACGGCATTAGGCCGCGCTTCGTGCGCATGCAATCAAAGACTTGCCCGACGCCGCCGGCCACGTGATTTTGCCGATCCGCTCGAGAGCTCGACTTTGCTGATCCCTTTCCCGCCTTCTTGTTGGACCCGATGAGACGAAGATTTGGTGGTTTGGTTCTTGAGTCGGCCATTTGACGAATGTTTCTGGCTCTTGTTGTGATGCACGAAGGCGGTTGAGGCCGGGCTAGCGCGCAGCTGAGTGAGGCTGTCCTCGTCGCCGCCAGCACCGAGGCCAGTCCGGCCAGAGAACCCCTGCCGACTTACCTGCCGACACTGCTCGCGCAATTGCCCGAGCTCTAACTCAAGGGCTTCCCGTTGGCTGATTAATCGCTTGTGCAGCTGCATCACCTCCTTCTGCGCCGCGCATAAGCGCAACCACGGTACTAGGGTGCCATAGAGGAGGCCGCCGCAGACTGTGAACAATAGAATTCCGAGGAGCACGAGGGCGAGCAACCGCCTCGGCGCGGCCGCAGCAGTACGCTCCTTGAGCACCACGGAGGCCACTTCCTGGGGCAGCACTTGAATTCTGAGTGTGGTCGCCGAGCGGATGAAGGTCGAGGCCGCATCGGCGGTCATGCTCGACTCGCCGCCAATCCCGTTGATGGAGTAGATGACGTCCCCTGGTTGGAGCAGGCCGGCGGCGGGCGATTCGGGAGAGATCTGTACCACCACAAGCTGCGGCGGGGGGACGTCTACAAAGTACGAGAGGAACCGGTCGAGGCACGAGCCGCTGTCGCTGGTCAGTCCGATGCCAAGCGGCGCACCAGCCTGCTTGGGAGGGATCTCGACGGTAACGGGTTCATGGTCGTCATCGTCCACAGCGGAAGCAGCAGTTCCTCCGTCCGTTTGTTCGTCAGACCCTTGAACTTTGTTGTACTCGTATTTCGTTCCAGCCACCATTCAGATCCACACGAGCTGCCTCGCCTTCGACGACTCGCGCGCGCGCGCCTCAAGCAAAACGTGGATGCGAATCGTCGCCCGGAACTGCAGCCCGGAACGCAGTTCAGGATGACGAAACTGATGCGTTGTGATGACACGGGAGCATGCATGTTCGATGTGTCAACTGGATCTGGATCATCATCATCTGGAGTCCAGACGATCCAATTCCAGAAGATTTGGATCGAAAACTGTTTCAAAGTGCTGAGTGGCCGCGAAATTTTAATGATTTGAAATCATCTCGGGTCGTGATCTGGGAGGTGCGGTGGTCGGCGTGCCGTCGACTTCAATGCAGCGCAGCATGGCAGCATCAAACATTCAAACTTCCCGGCCTGTCTCTCTCAATGTAAGTAGGTAAAATTTCACACATGTATACGTGGACCCACTTGTGCTCTGCTGTCGTGCATGCCGCAAAGCTCCAGATATTCGTTCGCCAGGCTCTCGATCCTCTGTAGCTTGGACTCGAGGGCGTCGAAACGGGCGGCACTGAGAGCGGCAATGTCGGTGGCTCCTCGTGTGAAGGCTGCCTCCTTCATCTCCTCGACGCGCAGCTCCATCCCCCGAGTCGCGCTCGCGGCCTCAACCTCCTTGATTCGCTTCTCTTCGGCATGCAGCTGCTTTCGGCGACGGGCTGATTTGGTCTTCGGCTCTGGGGAGCCGGGCGACACCTGATGAAGGAGGCCATCAGTGATCATCAGAGGCAATCAGAGGCAATCACGTGCACTGGGGAGCCGGGCCACACCAGATGAAGGAGGCCATCAGTGATCATCAGAGGCAATCAGGCCGCACCGGCGTATTCGCCTCCAAAGCCTCCATTTGCCGCCGAGCCTGGGCGTCAATCATGTCGGCAAGCTCCTTGGCGTAGACGGGACGGAAGCGGCCGCGGAACTGATTCCCTTGGGCGAACGCTCTGGTCTCCGCCTCACGCAAGAACGCGCGCCGAATCATCCACTTGATCTTTGAGACTCGGAAGTGCGCCTTGAACTCCGGGTGCTTGTCGATCTCGTGGAGCAATGCGGTGGACTCGATCGTCAAGACGGAAAGGTAGGTCACACAGAGCGCGGGCAGCTGGAGCTGCAAATGACGCGGCAACACGACGTCGTCCCCCCACACGTCGGAGAGGCCCTTCATCTTGCCTCCCCAAAAGGCCTTACCGCTTTGAATGATGTATAAGAATTCCGGCGGGCACAGCTCGCGAGGGGGGAAGATGAGCGCGTTCAGGCACATCCCCAGGTCGATGATGAGCCTGCCAGGCACGGCGTTCATGTCGCTGAGGTACCAGACCATGTGCACCCAGCGGGCGTGGATCGCCCAAACCACCTCGAGCTTCATCGAGGGCGAGAGTCTCGAGAGCAGCCTCTTGCGGACCTCGCTGTCGTTCACGGAGCGTTTCTCGAAGAGGTACTCGCGCAGCCGGAACTGCAACTCGGGTCGAATGTGATTCTTCGACATGAACGAGTTGAGGCTCGTGAGCTCCCCCTTGAAGATCTTCTCCTGCGGCGAAGCCTCCGCCGCCAAGTTGCAAAAGGTACCGATGAGGTAGCCCCATAACGCGCCCGATGTGAGCATGATGAAGCAGGCGACCAGCTGCTCAGTCACGTTAAACGGCTCCGCAAGAATGTCACCGTAGCCGACCGAGGTGATCGTCATCGCCGAAAAGTACAGGCAGTTCGAGTACATCGTAAAGGGCGCGACGCATTCGTAGCCGCCTTCGCATAGGCCCCCGATGCACTCTCCCTTGTCGCACACACGCCCGCTCGCGATCACACCTTGAGTATCAGGTGTGCTACTGCAGGCGTCGACCGCCGCTTCAACGGCGCTCCGGTTGTTATCCTCCCATGCCACGCAGTAGCCGTTTTGCCTCGGCCACGAGTGAAGTGGGTCAAAGGACGCCTCCAATCCCCAGATGCACGCAAACCAGTGCACGCCGACGATCTGTGCCAGGACAATCTTGACGAGGGCGAGCAGGGCATAGTTAATGGACCAGCTCATTTCCCACTTTCTGAAGATGCGCGAGCCGCGCGCGAGACGGACGAGCTTTGCCAGGCGCAGCACGCGGATTATACGCAGGGCGATCAAGCCATCGAGCCCCTCGCCCCCAACGATGTCGAAGAGGCTCGTGAGGATCGAGAAGAGGTCGATGTAGAACCATGAGCTGCGCACGTAGTGGAAAGCGATGGCCCCTGGATCGGTGATCCATGAGGCCCCTTTTATGAGATCGATGCGCAGGAACGCGGTTCGGAATTGCATCAACATATCCATGATGAAGATGATGTCAACGCAGCGATTGAGGAGGAATACAGTGTCGCTCCATCGCTCACTCGGGCTGAGTTGCGCAAGGAAAGCCACCTCAAAGGGTGTGACGGCTGCAGTGTATATCAGCGCAACCGAGGTGACGAGATCCCAGTACTGCGAACAAGTGGCCTTGCGCGGGTCCTGCGGCCAAAAAATCACGGTCGAAGGTGAGGCAGAGGCAGGCAGCCGAAGGCAGCATAGGGAGAGCGCTTACGATGACCCAAACATATCGCAGGGTCTGGCTCCATGACTTCGGCTTGGCCTTCGGTAAGAGCACAAGGCCGCTAGCCTGGATCGACATCGTCAGGGTGCTCTCCGCCCTAAACGCTAAGGATACGGCGTTGCGGATGGCCACCAAAAATCATGTCTAGACAAGTCAAGTCAAGTCAAGTCGAGTCGAGTCAAGTTGAGACAACGGGGTGTTTGACTCGTTGTTTGTTTTCCCCCTTTGTAATAATCAATTCTCAAAAGGGGGCGCGCCGATTCATACTTTTCGTGCACCTTTCTGCCTTCACACCGCGCTCCCAACGGCCTTGTTGACGTCGATCTTCGCGCTGCGAACGCTGGCGAAAGCGGCAAGATGGTGAAGAGCAACTTCGTCCGCGCCTCTGCAAGGTCTCTGCATGTAGCCAGCGACATCGCCGATCTCGAAGCCTCAATAGCAGTTCAGCGGCAGCATGGGATCAGCAAAGCGATGCCCAAATCCGTAATGCCATGCCACATCGGGCGAGCGGGCCAGACTCTGAGCCAGCGCAATGACGCCCGCCTTGTTGGTCGCCGTGCAAGCTTGAAGCTCGATGAAAGCGATGAAGAGCGAGTCGAGTGCTTTATCAAGGCATTTGCAGGCGGCCGATGCCTCGTCGTTGAGCCGGGAACTGGCCGGCAGGTCTGGTTCCCATCACCTGCAGTGCGAAGGGCAATGCTTCCCGAGGTCGACAGCCTGTGCGACTTGCTCGCTGGCATCCCACTTAGCAGCGCCGCCGCTTTATCAGCACAGCGCATGGACTTCACGGCGGCTAGCGGCGGCACTGGTTGCAGCCACTGGCCCTGCGGGGCAGGTCCTTCGTCGTCGACTGCAGCAGTACCGTTCTCAGTCACAGCCAGCGCTTCTGATCCGAGTACCGCTGATCTGCTTGCGCGGCCAACGACCATGGAGCTCGCCCTCGCTACCGGCAGCTATCCGCCACCGCCACGAGTGTCGCAGCCGGCATTGCAACCGAGGATGACTGACAACGCAGAGGACACAGAAGATCAAGGTCATAATGATCGATGATGCCATTCTTTTAGCAACAGGGCCACATGAACGCGGCCCGCGCGTGAGTTCTGAGTGATGGGTACTCCTGACCTACCGTACATTTGTGTCGCATGGCCATAGGCTTGAAGACATCGTGGTCGGTTGTAATCCCGGCGCGTTAAACGCGGGTAACTGTGGGCGCGGGCGGTTGCTCCATGCTCGCGACACGCGAGCCCGGAGCGCGACGCGACGGAACGTTTTCGGGTTTACGGCGATTCATCATCTGGATCGTTTGACTCGATCGCAATCCGGCAAAGCCTGAGAACAAGGCAGAAGCCGGAACGGCGAACGCGTCACCCTACGACACAGAACATGCGAACGACAGCGGAACAGGAGCGGCCGCCGCGGGGGCCGATGCGCGGCCGCAGGGCTACGCGGGCGGGACTGCACCGATGCACCGTACGGTACATGAATCAATCATGAATCAGAATTGCGGTGCGGTGGGGGAACGATTTGAAGGGGATGTCAGCGTGAGAGTATGGCACATGCGACATGGGAACCGTGGGGTCAGTACAATCATCACCTCATCCGAGCGATCAGGCATCACGATTAGGCATTAGCCCCGTCCCTCCCCCTCCGCTCATCTTATGACCGTTTGATTACTGAGATCAAGACTTAATCAAGACTCGCGAGGACCCGCTCTTTCGGTTATGGTCCGTCTTTGCCCTTGGGGGCTTTCGGCTTTCACAGCTCTTCTGGATCGATGGCCGGCAGCTCTTCCTCGAGTGCGGACGCGATCTTTTTCATCGTCCTGTCCAGCTTCGCTTGCTCTGCCGCGGAGAGCTCCTTGTCCGCGGCGAGCTTCGGCGTCACCGTGAAGGACACCTGGCGCTTGATGATGAACTCTGCGCGCTGGCGTGCGCGCTGGCGGCGGCGCTTGTCGAGCTCTTTCTTGTCGATCTTGCCGTCGTGGTTTGAGTCAAGCCGATCGAGGATGAGGCTTAGAAGCATTTCGAGCCATGGCGCAAGAGGCTGATCTGAGGTCTCCTCACGGTCAAAGGACATTTCGGTGCCGCGCTTCTCAATCAGCACGCCGCCCTCGTGCTTGCCAGCCGCGATCTCGTCGAAGAACTGCTTGGCGGTGCGCGAGCCATACTTGGCGAGGATCTCGGTCGTCGGCAGCGGGTGGCGAGTGCACACCCGGCCGAGCGCCTCACAAAAATCGATGTACGTGAGCCTCGTGAGCTTATGGCGCCGCTTCAGCTCGTCGGACACAAAGGTCTGCGACCAGACGAAGCAGAGGCGCTCGTCGAGCCGAGAGAGGTAGCCCATCCACATGCTCGCTCCTTCGTCGGGGCTGTCGCGCGTGTCGAGCAGCCCCGCGTCGAGGCAGAAGCCATGCCACTCGTCGAGCGACATCGTGGGCTCGGGGGTCTTCAAGTCTAATTGCAGCGGATCGCCTTCGATGGTCGCGTAGTACTCAAAAAAAGTACGGAGCACAGGCTCGAAGCGCTTGAGGACGTCCGCCACCGGCTTGGTGTAGAGCCGCTTGCGACGGAAGACCTCGGGGTCGTGTGTGGCGCCCTTGGGCAGGTTGGGCAGCAGGTCACGCTGCAGGAAAGTCTCGAGCGCATCGGACACATCGGGGATCGTGCCGTCACGCACGTACTTGGAGATCGAGATGCGCACGAGGCACTGCATGAACTCGAAGCGCAGCAACGCAGCGTCCGGGTTGAGGCGCTCGATTTCGCGGTCCTCGAGAGTCTTGGAGGCCGCCTCATAATTGGCCGAGGCAAAGATGCGTGTGAGCTCCTGAACGTTCAAGTAGGCGGAGTCGATGTCGACGACGCGCACGTCGCGCAGCAACTCGAAGAAGGTGGACAACCCCATCGCGTACCCATCGTGCGCGTCGCCCGTGGCGCAGTAGTACGTGTGGCACGCGTAGATGGCAGTCGCGTGCTGCGCGAGCACCTCGCGGATCTTGCCGATCTCGGCGTCCACGCCCGCGAGCCCGAGCCCCTCGTGGTCCTCCCGCGCGATCAATCTGCGGAAGCGATCGGTGTTGCAGCGGCTCCAATCGATCTGGAAGGCGCGGCTCCTGACTTGGCTCGTATTGTAAAACGAGTGCGCGTCGGAATGACTCCTGCGCGGCGCGAAGACGGAGCGGTCGAGTTCGAGAGAACCATCCTTGGCAGACTTGCTCGGCTCCTCGCCCGACTCGTCCTTTGGCACACAGTGGAAGAGGATGGGCTCGGATACAATCTCGCCAAACATGGGTGGGAACGTGCAGTCCTCGAGCAGCGACTTACGGGGCTGCGGGGGTGAGAGGACCGGCGATTGGGTGAGCTTGGGCACGTCTCGCTCCGTCAGCATCGGCGGCATCGGCGGCGCCGGCAGGGTCGTCGAGCTCTCACCACACTTGAGCTGCCCGAGCGACGTCGGCAGTTGACCGACCGGTTCTCGCTCGGGCACGCGGCAGTTGCGCGGGTGGCTCGTATGGTACAGCCGCAGCACCTTGCCCTCGGTACCCTCGAGAGGGTACGACGAGAAGTTGTCGTTGCCGATCCTCGAGCCTGCCACACCAATCCAGCTGAAGAGCTTCGCCTGCGGGCCCGAGCGCTCGGCGCGGCCCTCGGGGTTCCCGGAAAAGGAGAAGCGCGGTGTGTACTGCTCAGCCTCGGGCAGGATGACCTTGTAATCAGGGCGCGCCTCGTTCCCTTTTTGGAGGTACGCCTTCTCCCATGGCTCTAGCGTTGCAGCGAGCTCCGGCTTGATGGAAGGCACCCCCTTTTGAGTGATCTTGATCTCAACCACGGGCGGCCTCCACTGGTTGCCCACCCGGGCCGTCTCCTCCGCCTCCGCCTGCTTGGCCAGCGCAGCCGCCTTCGCTATTCCGAAAAGACCGCCCTGCACAGCCCCAAGCCCGGCCTGCACCGCCGCAGACGCCGCCAGCTCCGCCTTCTGGCGCACCGGCGCGGGACCCTCATATCGCTTGGGCTTCGTCTTCGCGCCGCCCACCGCACCCGCTGCCGTCGCGGGGCGCGCCGCCTCCGCCGCCGCCTTCTCGTCGGCATCCTTTGCAAATGACTGCCTCCGCTTCAGATCATCGAGGCGCGCGGCGCTCCCTGCTGCCTCTTTCTCGGCGTCCGAGAGCTCATCGCTGCCACCGCCCTTCCCCTTCTTCTTCCCCTTCTTCTCCTTCTTCTCCTTCTCGATCACAATCTCGCTCTCGAGCTCCTTCATCCTCGCTTCCAAGCGCTTCAGCTCCTCCTCCTCCCCGGCCGTGAGATGCCCTTCTGCGGCTGCGCCGAGGCCGAGGCGAAGAAGGCTGCCCATCGCGGGCTTTCGCAGGATCGGCATCGACGCGGAGAGGCCAAGGCCAGGCGCCGCCACGGGCGCCGCCACGAGCGCCGCCTCGGTCGCCGCGACGGATTGGCTGAGAGGCGCCGTGTCGGGCGCCGTGTCGGTCCCGGCACCGCCCTTGGCTGCTAAGATGTGCCCAAACCTTTTGGTCGTCGCCGGCGGCGGTGTCGCCGACGGCTTGAGTGGCAGTGCCGGCCCACTGCCCCCCTTGGAGACACCGCCAGGCGTGCCCCCGGCCTTGGCCCCCGCACCACCCGGCGTCTTAGGACGAGCGTCGTGATGGGCGCCACCCGGCGTCTTCAGGCGAGCGTCACCCGCCTGGCTAGCGCCGTGTTGGGCGCCAGGCGCGGGCGTGCCCGGCTTGCTGATCGGCGTGAGCGGGACCACGGGCCGCTTGGGCGCGCCAGGAGGCACTCCCATCGGAGGCTCGAGAGGCTTGCGCCAGACGTCGAGAAAGTTTCGGCGCATCAGCTCCTGCAGTCCGGCACTACTGGTGCTCGGGCGCAGCGCCTTGCCCGCCGCGCCCGCCGGCAGTGCGCCCTGCTCCTCCGGGGGCGGCGCCAGGAGCGAATAGTCGACCTTGGGCTTCAGGAGGCGACGGCGCGAGGCGGCACCGCCGCGCAGCTTGTCGGGTCCCTTGGCCTTCTCGAGCAGCTCGAAGAAGGTCTCGAACTCCTGACGCGAGACGGCGTCGGAGCCGTCCGAGTCCATGACCTTGAACAACTCATCGAAGGCGTTGATCTGCTCCTGCAGGTCGACGCCCGTGACCGAGTTCTTCGCCGTGCCGCTCAGCGGGAGGAGTGGGAGGAGCAGCTCACGCACCCGCTCGTCCTGACGAAACGCCCGAATCATCTCGAGGCGGGTGAGATCGCCGTCGTCGTTCGCATCCATCAGCGCGAACGCCGCACGTGCCAGCAGCACCTGCTGCGGCTCCTCCCCTGCATTGAGCTCGGCGAGGCCCTCGATGTCCTCGCCCTCGGCCGCCTGCTGCTCGGCCTTCTCAGTCTCCTCCATAGAAGCGATCCAGTCGAGGTAGCGCTGGCGAGCGTCGGGCGGCGCCGCCTTCTCAGCCGGCGCGACGGAGGCAGTGCTCGGCTTGCGTCCCAGGCCACCGCCCGGCGAACCGGGTGCTGACGGAGTCGCACCCTCTGGCACGGCGGCGGCGGGCGCAGGCGCGGCGGCGGAGAGCAGCGGCGGCTTGAGGAGCGGCTTGCTCGGCGCGTTCGCGAGACCGTCTATCCTAAGCGGCCCCCCAGACCACACCGCCGTCTTGAGCGAGAGCTCAGCCACGTACATAGGGTTACGGTTGGCCGGGTGGGTGGCGAGGTTGTAGAGCGTCTCTCCCGCCATCTCGCCCAGCGGCCGCAGCGCCCCTTCCCAGCCGAACTTTTCGCTCGTGTGCCGGATCTCGAGCAGCGAGCTCAGCCCATGCACTTGCACCGCCACCTGGGCGCAGCGGGCGCCCGAAAGATTGAGCACCGCATTGAGCGCATCGCGTAGCAGCTCGGGAGCGTGCCCCTCATAATGCGCTTGCGCTGCGCGCGCGTGCGCCGGCCGCTGATCGTGCTCCTCGAGCACGTCTTCACCAACGGCCGTCGTCATCGTAGGAGGAGGGGGCGCACCGCTCGGCACCAGTGAAGCGCCGGCTTCGGACGGCACGTCATACGGCGGCACGCTGAGCACGGTGAGGAGCGCGGCTGCCTCGGTCCGCAGCACGGCGCATACCTTCTCGGCCGTCTTTATCGACATGAGCTGCTGCTGGTTGCCGTACTGCGCCGAGCGCGCTATCCCTCGGCAACCGACCGCGCGCAGCTTGGGCGACGCGTCTGAGAGCAGATGGACCATCAGCACATCCAGCCCGCTGGCCGGCGCATGGCGGGGGCTGCTCTCAGCTGCCGGCTGCTTGGGCGACGCGTGTGCCTTGTACGCTGGGTGGGACGAGTCGAGATCCTCAGGATGATGAACGATGGTCTCTACCTGGTGGAGGGTGCACGCCGCCGTGATCCGGTCGGCGGTGGCGCCCATGTCGACTTCACCGCGAGCGAGCGTGTGCAGCGCTTGCGTCACACCAAACTGCGCGAGCTGCCCGATGAGGGCGGAGCCGCTGGTGAGCATGATCGAGATGGTGCCGAGTGAGGCCTTGCGCAGCTGCTCGTGAGCCGTCTGCTGCACCGCGCTGATCAGCGCGGCGGACGCGAGGCCCAGGGCCACCGTGGCGCTCGCCGGGCGCACGCATAGCTGCCAGAGTGCGATCGCGCACCACGTGGCCAGAGGCGCGTGCGCGCCCTCGAGCTTCGCCTCGCTCACCTGTGGGAACAAGAGGGGTGGGGGCGCCGTGGTGAGCACTTGCATGCGAGCCAATCGGAAGGGAAGCGCCCTCGAGCTTCGCCACGCTCACCGCGAGCGCGAACGCCCGGCTCAGCGCGTCGGTCACCCCGATCTCGAAGAGGAGATCGCAGAGCGCGTGGCTCAGCTGCCCCTTGGAGGGCCCTTGGTTCGCATGCAGCCAGAAGAGCGCCGCGAGGCTCATGCCTCCTGTGGGCGAGAGAGGCAACTCGGTGACCAGCCGCGACAGAAGCACGCGGCTCAGGGGTGTGAAGGTTGCCGTGCTGGAGGGGCCGACGCCGGACGTTGACGGTCGCTTCGTGGCGAGATGGGAGACGGGCCGAGAGACTGGTTGAGGAGGGGGCTGCGAGGCGGCGGCGGCGGCCGCTCGCGTGGCGTCGTCTGCGAGCGCCTCGTGCCCGTGCGCGACGAGAGTGAGGAGGGCGGCGGCCAGGTGGCCATGTAGCGCGCGCACGCTCCCGGTCAACTCGACGGTGCAAGGGAAGGGCTCCTCGGTGGAAGGAGTGCCTTCCTTTGCGCTGCTACCCTTGGCGCCACTGCCGCCCGTGACGGCGCTGCCGCCCGTGACGGCGCTGCCAGGCCTGGCCGCACTACCGGCAAGGGCTGAGGGCACCGCTTCCCGGCTCGCAGGCCGGCTATCGGGCTTCGGATGATAGTGCGCCTGCCGGTCAGCCTCCATGCGCACCACGCCCATCAACTCGATGATGCGCGCGATACCGTTGGCGCGGCGCAGGGCGAGGACCGCCACCTTGCTCAGCGCCACGAGCGACGCGCCATACACCTCGCACGCGCGCCAGCCTGCCGCGGGGTCCGTTGGCTTGACCCGCTCGACGGTGTTTCGTTTGAATTGGGCCAATTCGTCAATCGGCTTCGGAGGCGCGGGCTTGATCGCCGCCTCGAGGGAGCTGAGCAGGTCGATCGCCACCGTCTTGGCCGCATACAGCGACACGCCACGCAGCGCGCCGTGGATTTCGAGCTTCGTCGGCTCGTCGCCCGTTGGGTTGGCTTCGGCCGCCTTGACCTGCGAGCGCCGCTTTTGCGCGCCGGCGCCCGGTAAGGGGATCCCGGGTGACGACGGCGCGGGGATCTGCACGGGGGCGTCGTCCGGCTCGCCCGGCGGCATCAGGTGTGCCTCCGCACATGCCTCCACAAAGGCGCGGTATTCGAGCACACTCGGTGGCTCCACCACGCCCGGCGACGCCTCCACCGGCGCCTCGGCCGGCGCGGCCGCCGCTGCGGCCACGTCGCCGGCCTCGGCCTCGCCCTCTGGCGACGGCGCGGTCTCAGCAGCCGTAGGCGGCGGCGGAGGAGGTGGTGGAGGATAGATCGCCTCGAGCAACGCGAGGCCGTCGTGGCCCTGCTCACCAGTGGGGGCTTGCAGCGACGCGAGCATTCCAAGCGCCGTCGTGCGCAGCTTGGCGCCGTGCTTGGTCACCAGTTTCGTCAAGCATGCATTCATCTCGAGCACGGTCGAGGGCACGTCCGCAGGCGTCGGTGCGGCCCGTGAGGCGCCGGGCGCGGCGACCCCTACAGAGGACGCGCCGTCGGGCTTGTACCCTACCGGCAGCAGCACGTTCGTAGAGAGGAGACCCGCCCTCTTGGGCTTCTGTGTGTCGGCATCCCACTCGTCCGTGGCGTGGGCGTGGCAGCCTCGCTCCGGGGAGAGCTCCAGGAGCGCGCGCGTGAGCCACAGCCAGCCCGAGCTCAGGAGCAGCGGCGTGTGTCGGTGCAGATGGCCGAGCATGGACCAGATACAGCCGATGAGACTGCGCAGCAGCCGACAGCTAGCGTCCGCGCCACCGAAGCCCTCGGCCGGCGCACCCGTGCGCACGTAGCGCTGCACCGTGAGCAGCAGAGGGATCGAAGCGGCGCGCAGCGCGCCCACCAGCTTTGGCAGCCCCTCGAGAATGCGAAGGTCGCTCGCGCGCGCGGGATGCAGCCTTACGCGTGCGAGCGCAAAACACACCAGGTCAGCAGCTTGCTGGCGCGTGCTCGCGTCAGTGAGGCCACTCGTGCATGCCAGTCGCACGAGCTGCTCGAGGCCGCCCTCAAGCAGCGACTTGCACACGGGCGGCGACACCTCGGCCGCGCGCGTGAGCAGCGCCGCGCACGCGGCCTTGAGCGGCGCCGGGCTGTGCTCGGCATGTGCCTCGAGCACAGGCAGGAGGCGCAACGCGACGCTCGTGCGCTGGAAGGCGCGCTTGCCAGTCTCGCACGCGAGGAGGGCCAGGAGACCGCCCGCATGCCACACGCGTTGCTCGAGGATCGCGTACCCAGTGCATGCCACCGCGCGCGCCGCCTGCAGGTCGTTTGGGCTCGGCTCGCTCGGCTCAGCCGCCTCGTCCTCGTCGTCGAGCACCGCCTGGGGCGGCAGCAGCACCTTGTACGGCGCCGAGTGGGTGTTCGACCGGCGCAGCCGCCGCGAATTCCCGCCGGCACCCTCGGCGGCCGCCGCCGCGTCACGCGCCGCTTCGACGCAAAGCTCCGCCGAGCGCGGCTCAGGAAGGCTGTCGGGCAGCAGCGCCTGCAGGAGCGCTGGCACCAGGTCGCCCACGTTCATGCGCGCGAGCGTCGGCTCGTGCTCGGCGAGTCGCCAGATGGCCGCGGCCGCGATACTCTGCACGCGCAGCTCTGGCGAGCGCAACGCCGCCGCCGCCGCCTCGAAGAGCGAGTACGTCATGTACCGGTGGTTGAACGGTTGGCACGCGAGCTCCCACAGGCCATGAATCGCCTGGTACTTGAGCTCGACGTCGGAGGAGGCCAGCCCGCAGCGAATGCTCTCGATGGCCGCCTCCAGCACGTCCACACGCCGAGCCGTATCGGCCACTTTGTGCGCCTCGAAGGCCGCGAGCACCTCATCCGAGGTTCGCAGCGGCACGTTCTCGAGCAGGATCGTCATCTCCGTGCCAAAGAGTCGTGAGACCACGTCGCGCAACTGCGGGAGCGTCGGCGGATTCGTGCCCGCCATCGTGTGCTCGATCAAGCCTGCTTCCTTCGACTCGAAGCGGAGCGCGAGCGACATGGTCCTTGCCTTTGGCCGGGAAGAGCGGAGGGCACCCGCCTGCGAAGCCTCGCGACGCCCGAAACTGCAGCCCGAAACGGCAATTTCTTCGTAAAGGACCTTTCTGTCGCGGTACGATTGTACCATGAAAAACATGCTCCCCCCGTCAAGCATGCCTTGGTGCTTGGAAATACAACGTGCCGTCGTGAGCACGGTGACAAAGAATCATGATCCATCCCGTCAAGATCGTATCGTACGCGGTCAGCCGGCACGGCCGGTTATAATAATATCTCGTATGATTTGTATTCAGATCCATTCTTCTCGCGCGACAGCCGACATACAGCCGCGAGCCGGCACACTAACACCCTTCTACTGTGCTCGTGCACACGAGAGATCGAGAGATCGCGACGCGACACGAGAGTCAGAGAGCGCACACACACGCAACGGCACACGCACACGACGGCACGACGGCCCACGGTTTGGCACGGCACAGCGACACAGCCCCCAAGGTCCCCATCCCGCAGCAGCTCATCCACAGGCTCCAGACGCCCATCATGGCGCTGCAGAGGGGACCTAGGGAGCGGGAGAGGGGAATTCCCCACAGAGCTTACCGCCGGCCTACCCCTCGCCCCCCACCTCAGTCCGGTACGACATCACTGCATGGTTTCCTCGGCACTAAAGCCCTTGTGCTCGTGCTGCGACGCTTTCGCCAAAAGACGTTTCACATCTTCCAGCCCTGGCCGCCCATATTCATCCCGCCCATCTGGTTGGCGAGGTTGCCCATGCCGCCGCCCATGCCGCCACCCATGCCGCCGGGCATGCCGCCACCCATCTGGCCCGGCATGCCGCCCATGCCACCCATCTGGCCGGGCATGCCGCCGCCCATCTGGCCAGGCATGCCGCCGCCCATGCCGCCGCCCATCTGGCCTGGCATGCCTCCGCCCATGCCGCCTCCCATGCCACCCATCTGGCCGGGCATTCCGCCACCCATCTGGCCGGGCATTCCGCCGCCCATCTGGCCGGGCATTCCGCCACCCATCTGGCCTGGCATACCGCCGCCCATGCCGCCGCCCATGCCGCCGCCCATCTGGCCAGGCATGCCCGGGCGGGGCGGCATCCCACCCATCTGGCCGGGCATGCCGCCGCCCATGCCGCCGCCCATGCCGCCGCCCATGCCGCCACCCATCTGGCCGGGCATGCCGCCACCCATCTGGCCGGGCATGCCGCCACCCATCTGGCCTGGCATCCCGCCGCCCATGCCACCGGGCATGCCGCCGCCCATCTGGCCTGGCATACCGCCGCCCATGCCGCCGCCCATCTGGCCAGGCATGCCCGGGCGAGGCGGCATCCCACCCATCTGGCCGGGCATGCCGCCGCCCATGCCGCCGCCCATGCCGCCGCCCATGCCGCCACCCATCTGGCCGGGCATTCCGCCGCCCATCTGGCCGGGCATTCCGCCGCCCATCTGGCCGGGCATCTGGCCGCCCATCTGGCCGGGCATCTGGCCGCCCATCTGGCCGGGCATGCCGCCACCCATCTGGCCGGGCATGCCGCCACCCATCATACCGCCTTGCATCGGCATGCCGCCCATTTGGCCTCCCATGCCACCCATGCCACCCATGCCACCGGCAGGGGCATTGCCGAACATCGACATGATGTCGTTCTTCTTGTCCACGGGCGGTGCCGGGGCCGGCGCCGGCGCGGCGCCGAAGTCGACACCTCCAAAGCCTGCCCCGAAGCCGGCGTTTGCCGCCGGGGCCGGGGCCGGCGCCGGCGCGGGCGCATCGAACGAGCCGAACATGTCGACACCCGCCGGCGCCTTCGCGGGCGCCGGCGCGGGCGCATCGAACGAGCCGAACAGGTCGACCTGCGCGGGCGCGGGCGCGGGCGCGCGCGCCGGCGCGGGCGCGGGCGGCGCGCGCGGCGCCGCGGGCGCGGCCGCGGGCGGCGCGGGTGGCGGCGGCGTGGGCGCAGCACCGCTGCCGCCGCTGGCTTCCCACTCCTGGGGCGTCCCCCGGGCGCAGTAAGCTTTGAGATCGTACTTGTTCTTGATGAACTCCTTGTGGAAGTGGTTCTGCGCGTTCGAATCGTCGAGCGTGGGGCGCTTCGGCGGGGCGCGAGCTTCCCAGTACGCTTTGCACTTCTCGTTGCCCCATCGCTCCATGTTCGAGACCCAGTCGTCGTTCCATTGATCGAGGTTGAGCGAGCGAACCTTGGAGATATGCGTGCCGAGGTTGCGGTGGATGCCGGAGCACTGGAAGCAGATGAAGCCGCCGAGGTTGATTGACGCCCACGCGTTCTGGGTCAACTTGGCAGGGCAATCCATGCAGATCGCGTTCTCCGGCTTCTTGATGAGGGCGAGAAGCTTCTTGCGGTTGCGCGCCGCCTCCTTCTCATCCGCCTTGTAGGTGCTGACAATCATGCCCGAGTTGTGGCCCGCCGTCGCCGTCGCCATGTTTGTTCCCGAGAACCTCAGACTGCGGCGCGCGCCGTGCGGGGGTGTTTTCAGTGACTCGGCTCCGCGGCCTCAGAACACGCGGCGCCCGCCCTCGACGTTTCGCGGTTACGTTCTGGCCTGGCGTCGACGTGGCCGTATCGTTCGAAGCCCGGGGGATCAAGACGATTCCCGAGCGGACTGGGGCGCGAGGAGTGTGGCTTCTTCGAACTTCCCGCCAACCCGGGGCCACACAAGTTTTGAAGTCCTTTTCATGTGGCAGGACGCCCTGTGCTCTCAGACAAGGAGGCCAAGGCCAAAGCTACGATCGAGAACGTCTGCGAGCACGACGCGTGCGCCGTCGTCCAACAATGCCTCGCTCGCAACACTCACCAGCAACAGCGATGCATCGACGCGGAGATCAACGCGTGGAAGCGGGGCAGCGATCGCGTCAAGGCTGTGCACGCTGCGAACGAGCCGCTCCTCCCGCAATCGGCCTAGTGGCGGACACCGATGCTGGCTCATGGCCGCCGCCGG
>Ga0180442_100228_pt1 | contig 33245 bp, 20 predicted proteins | sample ChrtobMetP5_16mM_FD_119746 | JGI IMG/M metagenome (GOLD analysis project Ga0180442, IMG submission 119746) | Chrysochromulina tobin associated microbial communities from unialgal haptophyte culture, Seattle, Washington, USA - P5_16mM MetaG | ecosystem: Host-associated > Algae > Haptophytes >... | reverse complement strand
CGTGAAGCCCGCCGCCTTGAGGCCCTCGACGAACCCGGCCGCCTTGGCGTCGGCGCACGTGAAGCCACCCGCTCTCATCTCGGCGAGCGTGTAGCCGGCCGTCTTGGCATCGGCGCACGTGAAGCCACCCGCTCTCATCTCGGCGAGCGTGTAGCCGGCCGCCTTGGCGTCGTCACACTTAATCCCGGCCGCCTTGAGGCCCTCGACGTACCCAACGGCCTTGATCTCGGCGAGCGTATACCCGGGTATGAGCCTCACTTCCGCAAACGAGTAGCCTGCAAGCCGTAGCTCCATGAGCGTATACCCAAGTTCCTTAGCTGGGAAGGCTGGAACGCCACTCTCCTTCAACTGCTTGAGCGCTTCCACTCGGAGGCCCAGCTCCGCAACAGTCGGGGGACGACTCGAGTTTGGGCTGGCGGCGGAGAGCGAAACGGCTGCCTCCGAGCGCAGGCGCGCAATCTCCTGCCGGAGCACCCCCTCCGACGCGTCCGCCTGGGCACGTAACTGAGAAGGATAGTCTCGAAGAGATTTCTCGCCTTGATCCACTTGCGCTTCTACCCGAGCCGACAGTGCTCGGAACTGGTCGCGCAACGCGTTCTCAGACGCCTCCGCCTGCGCCCGAAGCCGTTCTGCTCGTTCTTGAGACAGCTGTTCGTTTTCCCGACGCTCGGCAAGGAGAGCTTCGTCTAGGGTAGAAACACGGTTCGTCAGTTGTACCACCTGCGCCTGCAGCGCCTGCATCAGCTGCGCACCAACCCTCGCCTCCGCCCTCCGTTCGTGCACCAAACTCATCTGAACGTGCCGTGGCCACCCAATTTTGATTTTCCGCCGCCTCATTCGGATTTATCTGTGAGAGCCTGCAGAGGACCAGTGGTCGCACGTTGTCGGTCGAAAGGCGGTCGGAAGGCGCGCGCGGCGCCGCGTTGCGGAGCTCCTTCAAGAGCACGCGGCCCATGTTTTACGCGCGCGGTCTCCACACACAGTTCAGCTCGGTTTTTTCTCCCCGCAAGAGGTGTGAACGTGTGTGTGAACGTTAACACGACAGGATTTGGCATTGCATTTTTCGCGTGGTACCCCATACCTGGGGCACGTGGTACCAGTAATTAACAGGCAGTTTACAAGTTCCTGTGTCAACATATGCGTGTCAATCTGAATCATTCGACTGCTCGAGGACTCTCTAGAACGGCGCGCGCCATGACCCGTGTGGATCAGATCGGATGCGACACATCCAGCCGCCGTCACCCCACACCTCTCAACTGCTTTGCAAGCAAGTTTCGATGAGTAGATCAAGCACATCATCCGGAAACTTCATACTGTATTTGTTCAGCCACAGCAGCAGCAAGACGAATCGCTGGGTGGTATCATTGAACATCAAATGATCTTTGCGAGACCACTTGACCATATCCCAGACTTTAATCGTCCCGTCGTACGATCCGGACACAATCTTGGCCCCGTCCGGGGAAAACGCGACCGACATGACCCAGTCGCTGTGGGCGACCGTCTTCTCGCTCAACAGCTCCAATGCGCCTGCCAGACAAGCCAGCTAGCGTCAGATTTGGCCAAGGAGGGGCGATTTTGAGGGCTCCGGCGCACCCGAATCCCAGATTTTGATCGTCTGGTCGTCCGATCCGGACACAATCTTGGTCCCGTCCGGGGAAAACGCCACCGACGTGATTTCTTGGCTGTGTGCGTTCATCTTCACGCTCAGCAGCTCCAGCTTGCCTGCCAGACAAGCCAACAGGCGTTAGTTTTGGCCAAGGAGGGGCAATTTTGAGGGCTTCGGCGCACCAGATTCCCAGACTTTGATCGTCTTGTCCCACGATCCTGACACGATCTTGGTCCCGTCCGGGGAAAACGCCACCATGATGCAGTCGCTGTGGGCGTTCGTCTTCTCGCTCAACAGCTCCAGTTTGTCTGTCAGACAAGCCAACAGGCGTTAGTTTATGGCCAAGGAGAGGCGATTTTAAGGGCTTCGGCACACCCGAATCCCAGACTTTGATAGTCTTGTCGTCCGATGCAGACACGATCTTGGTCCCGTCCGGGGAAAACGCGACCCACGCGACTGCCTTTAAGGCACCGCGGTGGGCGTTCGTCTTCTCGCTCAGCAGCTCCAGTTTGCCTGCCAGACAAGTCAGCAGGCGTCAGTTTTGGCCAAGGAGGGGCGATTTTGAGCTCGCGGCGCACCCGAATCCCAGACTTTGATCGTCCCGTCGTGCGATCCCGAGACGATCTTGGTTCCGTCCGGTGAAAACGTCACCGAGTTGATGCAGTCGCTGTGGGCGACCGTCTTCTCGCTCAGCAGCTCCAGCTTGTCTGCCAGACAAGCCAGCAGGCGTCAGTTTTGGCCAAGGAGGGGCGATTTTGAGGGCTCCGGCGCACCCGATTCCCAGACTATGATCGTCCTGTCGTACGATCCCGACGCAATCTTGGCCCCGTCTGGGGAAAACGCGACTGACGTGATGTAGTCGCTGTGGGCGTTCGTCTTCTCGCTCAGCAACTCGAGCTTGTCTGCCAGGCAAGCCAACACAGGCGTCAGTTTTGGCCAAGAAAGGGCGATTTGAGGGCGCAGCGCACCCGAATCCCAGACTTTGATCGTCCCGTCAGCCGATCCCGACACGATCTTCGTGCCATCGGGCGAAAAGGTGACCGAGTTGATTTTATCGCTGTGGGCGTTGGTCTTCTCCGCTACACAGTTGATGAGCATCGCGATCATCCTGCGAACAAGAGAGAAGAAGAGAGGCTTAGGCAGCGTGTGTATTCGGCAGCACTGAGATGCAGAAGTGCCCCGCGGGCTCCGTGGAAGAAAGCACCTACCAGGGAGCGGACTCGATGTATTCCGTGTGCGAAGGCGGTGCGGTGTGACCGTGCAGCGATCGCACCGACGCACGTTTAGCACGAAGAGCGACGGAGCGCGCGATGAGCCAACTCGCTGGCGAAGCCGACTGCTCAGCACTGGCAAACAAGGTTCTCCTCAGCCATCGCGCGCTCGATAAGGAAAGAAAGCTTCGGGGTGTGAACGGCAGCTGTGAACGGCGCGCACAACCCCCAAAGGCAGGTCACCTCGAGGGGTCCTTGGCCAATTCCTGCCACGTTTTGGCACGCGACGCCCCTGCCTCGTCCGCGATGCTCGCACACACGCCAAGCGTACCCCCAACGAAGCGCAGAACATGCGCTGCACTTCTAGAAACGTAGACGTACTCTCTTATTCCACCACCTGATGGCTGCCTCAGACTCACATATGACGTGTGAAAAGTTGAACATGGTTATGATATGAACCGTGTCGGAGCTCGGACCATCGCGCTTTTCGCGTCCGGTGGCGCCCGCGCCGGCCCCAATTGGCCGGTCCGGGCTCGCCGTGAGACGTGTACGCTGCCTGGAGGCGTGAATTACTACTTTTACTTACAGACCGGGCTCGTTCTCCGGTCGCTCAGCCGTAGGGTAGGCGACTCTCAAACAACTCTTCTATAACTGACTCCTACATTGCGACTCATTCGTGCTACCGTACTACCAACGTCATCGTTGCTCCTTCCTTCTTTCGACTGCGAGACTCTGCACTCGTTCCTCAATCTTGCCACACGCCAACTTCTCGGCCGCCTCCGCCTCCGACCTAGCGTCTCGTGCCTGATCACGCTTGCGAGCGGCCTTTGCGATCGCAGCCCTCTCCAAGTGCTTTGCCAGGTCCACCTGACGCTTTGCATCACTGCTTGCATAGCCCTTGGCGGTGGCGTCCTTGACGACATTCGCGTGTTGCGCGACCGCGGCCTTCGCCTCGGCCTCCGCTCTCGCAGCCATCGCCTCGGCAACGCTCGCCATCGTGCTGGCGGCCACTGCCTCGTTGCGCATTTGCTTTCGGATGCCTGCTTCGACGGCGTCGGCCGCCGCGATCACCAGCGCGTCGACCTCAGCCTTCTTGGCCACCGCCGTTGCCAGCCGCGTGGATAGCTGCTTGATCGCTGCCTTCGCGCTCCGCACGGCGATTTGATTGTCCAGCTGTTTCGCAATCTCTTCCTTGCGATGCGCCGCCTCGAGCTGCATCTCCAGCGTCGCAACTTTGACCACCACCTGCTCGGCCAGCACACCAGTCATCTCTCTCGCCGCCTCCAGCCGCTTCACCGCTGCCACGCCAAACTCGTCTCGCTCGCGGTCGAGGCGCGCACGCACGCTCGCAAGCGCCGCGCGAGCACCCGACGTGCGAGCCTCTGCCGCACGGACGTTCTCCTGGGCCTCTTTGAGAGCTGCCGTCTTCACCACGACGGCTGACATCACCTCGGCGAGGTGTGCACTCGCCGCCTCGGCCGCCGTCTCGGCGTCCTCGGCGAGGTTGCTCAGCTTGGACAGCTGCTTCTCGGAACACGCGAGCTGCTGCTGCTCGAAGCGCTCGCGTATCACCGCCACGTCCTCCAACTCCTTGCGCGCCTGGCGCAGCGCCTCCTCGCTCTGCTCGGCCAGCTTGTCGAGCACCGCCTGCGCAGCGGCGGCGGTCTCGGCGACTCGCAGCTCGAGCTCGAGCTCGCCAGTGGCGGCCACCTCCTCCATCTGCTCCAGAAGACTGATCACGTTGTTGCGCTGGACGTCCAGCTTGACGTTCACGAGGCGATAGTGCTCGTACGCGAGCTCGGCCTCCATCTCCTCCTTGCTGATCTCTGCGCTCTCCGCCTCGAGCCGCTCCCGCTCCGCCGCCGCCGCGGCTTGAGTCGCATCCCGCCGTAGCTGAAAGGCAACGTCCTTCGCCTGGCGCTCGGAGGCGAGCGCCGAGCTGGAGAGCGGGTTGTGGCGCCCGTGCTGGCGCACCAGCTCCCCCGCACGCAGCGTGGCCGCCACGGCTGCCTTCTCCGCCTCCTCGGCCATCGCATCGAGGCGAGCGGCTTGGGCGATGGCCGCGTCGGCCTCGTCACGCTCCTTTACGGCCGCCGCCGCGAGCTCCCGCTTGCGTCGCTCGGCCGCTTCCTGCGCCTCCTCCGCCAAGGCCTTCTCGACCACCTCCTCGATGGCCGCTTGCTTTTCGGAGAGCTCCCGCCTCGTGATCTGCAAGTTGAGCTTGGACACCTCAGCTTGGCTGCTCTCGCGCTCCACAATCTGGCGCAGCCGCTCCATGTCCGCAACGTGCCGTGCCGTCTTCTTCGCGCCGCCAAGAGTGCCTCCGGTCAGCGCCGCTTCTGCGGCCGTCAAGTCCCATTTGGCCTGCTGGGCCTCGGACACCTCCTTGGCGTGCCGAGCCTCGGCCGCCTCGATGGCCTCATTCGCCGCACGATTGAGGTGCTGGCGAGCGTCCTGGAGCTCTTCGAGGGCTCTCTGCTTGAGTTCGGCGGCGTGGGTGGCGGCAGCCTCGGCATCGCCGGAAGGAGCATACATGGCCTCATTTCGCGCGAGCTTGGCTTGCAGCATCACCGATACCGCCTCCTTGAACTCAATGTCGGCGGCGGCCATCGCAGCTTGGGCCTCGGCATCCTCGATGCGCACGCGCGCCTCGACGACGCCCTCATGCGCCTTGAGCATCGCAGCGCGCTTCCGTTCGATCTCGATGACGTCGGCACCGGCCTCTGTGGCTGCGGCGACGGCGGAGCTGCACAGCGCCTCCTTGGCCTCCGCGGCACGCATGTCGGCGTGCATGGCCTCGAGCAGCTCCTTGGTGGCGCTCTCCTGCGCGGCACGCGCTTCGGCAAGTTCGCGGTCGGCGTTTCTGCGTAGGACGTGTGCATGCTGGCGAAACTCGCTCGCGAGGCTCGAATCGCCCGCAATGGCGAAGGCCTCAACTCGTTGCAAGGCATCCTCGAGCGTCTTCTGCGACGCCTCCCACTCGACTAGCTCCTTTTTGGCAGTCTGCATCGCCACCCGTGCCTCGGCGACCTCCGCCTTGGCTATCAGGTCTGCGTGCCGAACGCGCACCCTGTCGTACGCGAAGCGTGCTGCGAGTGCCTTTTGGCGCTCGGCGGCCGTGCGCTCCTGAAGCGTCGCCAGCGCCGAAGCGCCTTCGCCGCCGCTCTCGGCGTCAGCTGCTGCCGAGAGCTCCGCGGCGGTCGCCTCGGCGCGCTGCTGCTGCTCCTGCATCATGCCTAGCGCCGCCGCAAGCTCCTGCGCACACTTGCCCGCTTTTGCGCGCAAATCGGTGGCCAACTTGGCGTGCGACCGACTTTGCCGGTATAGGTCCATTTGCACGTGAAGCGCGATCCGCTTGACCAACTGGGCTGGAGAGGGCCAAGTGTTCGTCGCGAGCTTGGAGAAGACGAGCTTTTGCGCGATTGGCCGATAGCCATCGTAAAGCTGGTAGGTGACCTCGAACGCGCCGACACGCGGGTACTTGAGCAGCTGTGGCGGGAAGTCGGACGCATCGATGACCAGAGTGCCATCGAGGAGCTGCTGTCGCGTCGACGGGCCGAGATCGTGGATGAATAGCGGAGCATCCAAGCTGTTGACGCGACCCTTGTACGCAAACGCCTGGTTGGGCGGCAGGAAGACGTACGGTGACTGCGCCGGCTTCGGATTGGACACAATCTCGATTGCTGACGGGTTCCAGTCGGCAAAGTGCTCGCGGAAGGCGGCATCCAGAGCCGCCTGGCATTCGTCGTACTTTTCGCTCCTACCTTTGAGCGTCTCGGTCGGACGCTTAGCCGTGCACCGCTCGACGAATAGAGTCAGCGTTGTGCTCTCCGAGGGAGCAATCTTTGGCACCTTGCCACCCTCCCGAAAGTCTGCGGCAGTCAGGTCCTCGACCGTGGGCTCGTCGTTCGCGTCGGCACCGAAGCGGCTGCTGATCTTGCCATATGCAGAGTAGAATGGCTGCTCCGACTCATCGGGCTCATCCTCAGCGGCGGCTGGCATGGTGCTGGTTCTCCGTGTGCGTCGCTCGTGGTTGGTTCATGCGCACTTTCGTCGACATCGTGAACCGGATCGGTGTGCCGCTACGGCGCGTGGTCGCATTTCGTGCTGCTGCTGTTCAACACAACGCGCGCACACTCTCCGGACCCCCAAGCACGAGAGCCACTGTCGCTATGGACGGACATTTCGTGTGCATAGGCAGAGAGATTTGTAACGGAACAAGCTACCCTTCCAAACGTTTGCATAGGGAGGACGCATCGCAATGATACTGCACCTGTTTTTCAATGTCACATCGGACCTGAAGCTGAACTCAGAACTGTCAACTGCACGCGTTCACAACGTCAAACATCCGACTAAAGCTTGACACACCGTCTCTGGGCGCCTGGCCTCTGAGCGTGTTTCATCCTCGCGCATGCTATTTATGCTGGTATGGATAAGGTTGCGTGCACGTTTAGGAAAGTTTGCTTTTGGTGACCGGACCATACCAAAACACGCACGCACCCGAGGTTCTGACGTACATACGTCCCCGCAATGGATGGACGTGTACTACGGTACGGTACGGTCTGTGCAGTGGCGCACACTAACTAGACCCCCCTTAGTAAGAACCCACACCTCGAACCCCGCTTTCCCGACGGGGGGTGGGTTGGGAGGTTTCGTTTCTTTTGCTGTTGTATGGCGGGTGTTGCGGACGTCGTGGCCGCCCCCGTAGAGGAGGGACGAGGGTGGTCCCACTCTCCCCCTGTGGGGAAGGGTGGTGACATTGCGTGCACGTTTAGCATGACGTTTAGCCGTTGAATGGTTGAAAAGTATAGGTTAGTCGATAGGTTTCGTTACGTATTTCGACGTATAGGCCGGGGCTCAGACAACAATCAGACAACAATCAGACTACGATGTCACACCCGACCGGATCTGCAGTACACACCGCTAAGGGCCTAAGGCCTGTCGCCATCCTCCCCCCAAACATTCCTCGCGCACCACCACACATCCTATTTCCTCCGCCATCGTCATGGCAGACACGACCACGGTCCTTTTCGCCACCCCCGCCATGAGCTTTAAGCTCGCGATGGGCCTTTCGCCCTTCTAATCCCGCCCCTGTGCTTCTGTGCCGAACCCACCATGGTATGAGCGCGTGTGTGAACGTGTCGGTGTCGGTGCAAATTCTTACACACCTCTCATCTTTGCGGTTCGGTCCAGCGGGTACCGTAGCCGGGTACAGCTGTAGGCGTGGGGTCACGTCAGCGGCGCCCATCGCCCAACGTTTACCGCGGCGGCGGCCTGCGCGGACTCCTGCACGACGAGCAGCGGATCGGCGCCCGTGGTACCTCCGCTGCGACGGCCCGCACAGCGGCGGTAGTAGCAGAGCATCGAGAAGATGCCGCCCTGCACGGCCATTGAGATTGAGTTCGGACCCCACACGAGGATCGAGTCGCGCAGCGCGACAAGCTGCAGGACCACCACGAGAGCGGTGCCTATCGATTGGATAAGGTAGTAGAGGCTCGAGAGGGAGCCAGCTCCCCTTGTCCTCCATGTCTCGTACAGCTGCGGCGCGAAGGCCACGACGACGATCAGGGCGGAGAGCACTGCAAAGGTCTGCGACAGCGTGTGGCTCGCCTCCGAGCACGGGCTGAGAGCGCTGAGGTAGCACGCGGCAAATATGGTCAGGGCGAGGCAACAAAGCGTGACGACAACGAGCGCACGCTCCTTGGCAAAGTTGTGCGGCGGGAAGAGCACCACCAAGGCCAAGATGACAGAGAGGCCGAGCGCGCTGATCGCGACTTGCCACACGTCGAGGAGCTGATCCACGCAGCCATCAGCTTCAAATGCACCCGCTAACGACGAATCGCCACAGCGCTGAATGGAGGGCCACTTGGTGAGGATGGCACTGCATAAGTTGAGCACGCCGTATACCAGGTTGAGCAATGGCGTGAGCAGCGAGATGCCATGTGAGCTGCGGCTTCGGCACAGAGCCACGTATTGCGGCGATGGCGCAAGCAGCGTGGCAATCGTCAAAAACCAGCCGAGCGCGATCCCTGCAGGCTCGATTGGTGCGTACGCCGCGTGGCACCCGTGGCCCGGAGGCGGAGGCGACGCTGGTGGCGCTGGCGGAGACGGAGGCGATGCTGGCGGCGCTGGCGGCGCTGGCGGCGCTGGCGGCACATAGCCCGGGCCACCGAATGCATACCCGTGATCGACGCCTTTATGACCGATGTTATAGAGCGTCGGGTCGGTCACATCATATTGTGGGTTTGCCCAATGGGTTTTGTCTCCTTGCGAGTAAGACAAGTGGCTCCAATGGCATGCACCTGCCTGGTCGCCGAATATGCCGTTACCCATCTGCGTCGTCGGTTTGATCAATTTCTCTGACACCACCTCCCCAAACCACTGGGCCACATGCGCACTGTCAAACTTGGGCTGCACCCCGGCCCAGAGTGAGCCAGGGAAGTACCCGATGTACTCGCCGTCGAAGAGGACCCACCAATTGCCCTCGAAGTACCGAATGCCGAGCTCGCGAGGTGCGGAGGAGGGATCCAGAGTCATGCCTGGCACTCTGGTCGTGGAGACTTGCACCCAGCCGCAGCCGTTGTAACAGGTTTCCACGCCGTCGACCCAGTGGAACACGAAGAGCGTCGGGCTTGGCCCGAGATACTGACCTTGATAGCCCACAATCCATCCAACCTCGACGATTTGAAGCAGATCGGCGGACTGCACGGCAATCTCGGCAAGGGAGTGCGCGCCGCTCAAAGAGCCGTCGGGCTCGAGGATCGGCTGAGAGACGACGACGGAGCCGTTCACGCTGGAGACGCCGTTCCCAAAATTTTGGAAGGCCGAATTGTACAAGTAGTGCGGAGGAGCAGTGTCGGTTGTGTTTTGAGCCGCGCCGACGGTCGACCAGCCGGGGGGTGGGTTCTTGAGCGCCTTGTAAGCTGTGGGATGAGGCAGCTGGCCTTCAGGGCAGAGATGATTTAGTTCAGAGGATCCTTGATCGTTCAGCGCCATGGGTGGCGGCTTTGCAAGAGGCGTGGCGTAGGATGGGACGCAGACGAAACCACCGGATGGCCCTATGTAAGAATTGAATCCCATGGGAGGACGCATCGCGAGGCCATCGTGTAGCACGGCGGTCCCCAACATGTACCGTGAGGCCGAGCGCCCACACCTTGTGGGTGAGCGTCTTGCTCTTGCCGCCGGATCCTGATCGTAAGTTGATGCAGCAAATCAGTCAGTTTCGTCGCGGTCCCCCCGCGCTCAAGTAAGTATGTAAGTTGAAACTTGAAAGATGATGACCGATCAACTGCCGTTCACAACATCAAACATCCGACAAAAGCTTGACACACCGTCTCTGGGCGCTTGGCCCTCTGAGTGATTCGTCCTCGCGCATGCTGTTTGTGCGGCTCCCACTCGGGACTCGCTGCTCCCCTCCATTCGCGGCCATTCCTACGGCCACCTGTTTCAGTAGCCCGGGAACTTGCCGCGGATCATGACGTCTGAGCTCGGGTACAGGATGCGTGCGGGCCCGCCAAAGCTCACCTGCGACTCTGGTCGGTAGGGCTTGAGCTTGCCAATCGGAGGCTGCTTCGCCGGCGAGTGGTAATGCTCGAGCCTCAGCTGAGCATAGTGCTGGCCGCCAGCGACGCCGCCGCCGCCCGCTTTCCAGCCAGCTGCGCCACCAGCCTGGCCCGCCGCATCGGCTGTGTCGAAGCCGGTGGGCATGGCGCCGTCGGCACCGGCCGCAGGGTTGAATGCGCCGCGCCCCTTGATTGGGTTTGGGAGCTCCTGCACGATCTCGCCACATGACGCCAAGATCCCGGGGAGCGTGCCCATTCCAGGCGTGCCCCGGCTTGCTGGCGGCGGCGTCCCGCGCATCAGACCGTGCAGGAGATGGCCGGACGGCCCGCCTGCGGGTCGGCTCCCGGCGGGCGGCGGGCCATGAGCGGCGCCGTCGCCGCCCGCGTTCTCGTACTCAGAGTACGCTGAGGAGTGCCGCTGTTGCTGGCGCTGCATCTTTGCCCTCATCAGATGGTCGCCTTGGGTCATCTGCATCTGCTGCTGCTGCTGCTGCTGCTGCTGCTGCCGCATCTGATTTTGCATCATCTGCTGCTGCAGTGTCCGAGCTTTGTGTCGCACGCGCTCGAGCATCGCCATCCGCAGGGCTTCCTGTTCCGCAGGCCCGAGCTGCTGCTCGAACGCCAACTGAGCGGCTGCAGCTTCGATGATCTCCTCCTGCTCGGCGAGCTCACGCAGCTGCGCCAGCGTCTGCAGATCCTCCTCGTCGCGCTCCTCGGCGGCCGAGACCGCCTCAAGGAAGGCGTCGTTCTGAGCTAGCGAGCGGTCCGAGGACGACGCCCGATACGGCGCTCGCTCGAAGAGCTCGCTGCTTGGGGCGCTCGCACTGCTACCGTTGCCGCTGTGTTCGCTCAGAAATCGAGCGAACGCCCCGTCGCCCGAGCTTGGCTGCGTCTGTCTGCCGTGCAGGTTGCCACGCATCGGTACGCTCTGGAGCTGGTGAGCGTTGCTGGAACGGCCGCCCGCGGCATCAGGGGTAGCCCACGCTTGCCGATGGCCACCGCCGCCGAGAATAGGACCAGGATCGCGCGGTCTGAAGTTGGTGGGCACTGACGGGTCCGAGGTGGGAGGAAACAGACGCTTACCAGGGTATGGCGCCGACGGGGCTTCGTCCCGCTCGAAGATGCCTCCGGAGACCGAGGACTCGTTGACATAGGGGCGCCCCGCCGCGCTCTGAGGCCGTGCTCCGGCACCCATAGCAGTGTGTGACAGTCGAGCTCCGCCAGCCGCAAAGAGTCCCTCGGCGGCGGGTGAGCCTTGGCCGGCAGCAAAGATGCCGCCGGCGATGGACGAGGTGTTGTACCGACCGTTGACCTGACCTTCGATCGCCTGCTTCTGTGCAAGGATCTGCTGGCCATCATACTCGGGAGGCTTTGCGAAGATGCCGCCTGGTAGCGAGCTCATTGTGTTGCGCCCCGAGAGTGCCTTGGCACGGCCTGACATTCTCTCAGAGGGCGGTTCAGCCGGACGGATGCGTAAGGCGAGGCGACGAACGCGGCGGTGTCGGCGATTTGGGGAGATGAAGCTCGGATTTCTGCGAAACGTGTGCATTCTCCGGGGTTATCAAAGATTGAGCGCTTGATGCAGGGGCTTGGTTCTTCGCGCGATTCCGGGTTTCAACTCTTTGCGAGCGCTCTTGCCAAGCACGACATGTAAAGGTCCCTCGGGCGCGCTATCACCAAGCAAAAAGGATGGCGCAGTGGGCATATGAGCTGAGCGACGGTAAGTGGAAGAACTTTGACAGCGGGCACAACGCTCATCTGGAAGCAGCCCACTTTCGCGGCGAGAAGTCGGTCAGAGTCGATGCGGCCGGCAGCACCTACATGATCGACTTACAGGACATGAAGCAGACAAACACATCGACAGGTACCATCCGCTCTGTGCGACGCCAGCAGCTGACGGGGCAGAAGCAGGCACCCGCAGCAGCGGCAATGCCTCCCGCGAAGAAGCCGCGTGCAGCGACCGTTCATTGCAAGCACTTTGCCAAGGGATACTGCAAGGATGGCGATAAGTGCCCGTACAGCCACGCATCGTGCGCAGCAGCTGCGCCGTCGTCGCATCCAGCACCGCCGCCTCATCCTGTTCTTGCTCCTCCTGCGGCCGCGCCGGTGCCGCCCGCACCGTTGCCGCCCGCACCGTTGCCGCTCGCACCGTTGCCGCCCGCACCGTTGCCGCCCGCACCGTTGCCGCCCGCACCGTTGCCTCCTCCGCCGCACGGAAAGCCTTTGGGCTCGATGGTGGTGTGCGTCTCGGGCCAAATGTCCATGGTGCGCAAGCAGTTCTGGGCATGGCTGCGCTCGCAAGGTGCCACCGTCAACATGCAGGGCGTGACACGCGACACGACTCACCTCATCACGACGGCCGCCGAGGCAGACAACCCGACGAACAAGGTGCTCGAGGCCATGCGCAAGGGTACGCTCGTCGTGACTGAGGGTCGCAACGCTCTGCCGAGGAGGCCTTGCATGCAAGTGCTCATCACGGCGCCCCTCTTCCCCACAGGTACGCTCGTCGTGAGTGAGGGCTTCGTGCAGGAGGCCGTACGCCTCGGTGCTCCACCTGACGTGACGCCCTATCTCCTCATCGACCCTGCCAATCTGCCTGTACAGCCTGCGGGCGCGTCCAAGGCACACAAGGGCTCGCCCTCGAAGGCAGCGGCGATCTGGGCGGCAAGCGCCGCCGCGGCGGGCGGGCCGGTGACTCCAGGAGCCGCGATGCATGCTACGCTCCTAGCAGCCAAAGGGTCTGGTCCGGTGGTGCAAGTCCTCGCAAACGCTGCCTCGGCCGCGGAGGCCACTCAGGTCATGCTCGCCGACAAGTACGATGCGAAAAAGGTGGATCCGACTGGGTGGCTGATCTCCGAGAAGCTCGACGGCGTGCGCGCGTACTGGGGCGAGATCGAACTCTGACGAGACCTCTGACGAGACCTCCGATGACCTCTGATTGCCTCACTCTTCAGGTATTGGGACGGCACCAACTTCTACTCGCGTAATGGGAATGCGTTTCCGGCGCCCGCGTGGTTCAAGCTAGGGCTGCCCTCGACTCCCCTCGATGGCGAGCTGTGGGCGGGACGCCATCAGTTCCGTCGCTGCCTCTCCATTGTTCGCTCCGCCTCCTCGGGTGACCTGTGGCAGGTGAGAGAGCAGCCGTGATTGCCGATGATTGCTTCCGAGTGCCACTAAGGGCCACTGATTGCCACTGATTGCCACTGATTGCTGATGATTGCTTCCGAGTGCCACTAAGGGCCACTGCATTGTCTCTGAGGACCTCTGATGATTGGAAGATGTTGCCTCTGACTGCATCCGACCTTATCTCGGGCGCAGTACGTCACGTACCTCGTCTTCGATGCCCCTGCGCTCGACAAGCCATACGAGGAGCGGCTCAAGTTCATACAGTCTTGCATCCAACCCATCCCCTCCCCCGCCATCGCAGCAGCACCCGCCCCTGCCCCTGCCATCGCAGCACCAGCATCAGCATCAGCATCAGCATCAGCATCAGCATCAACCGTCAGCGGCGGCGGGGCCGGTACAAGCCACTCGACCGGCGCCGTCGCGGGCACGAGCAGTTCATCGATTCCCGCTGTTGGCACGCCATACGCTGCGCCCGTCGGCGCGATCACATGCACCGGCCGTGCGCACGTGAGCGCCGAGCTCGCGAAGGTGGAGGCCTGTGGGGGCGAGGGGCTGATGCTTCGTCGGCCCGGCTCCAAGTATGAGCACTGCCGGAGCAAGCACCTGCTCAAGGTGAGTGCGCTTGAGTGCGCTTGAGTGCACTTGAGTGCACTGGATTGCAGTATGAGCACTGCCGGAGCAAGCACCTGCTCAAGGTGAGTGCGCTTGAGTGCGCTTGAGTGCACTTGATTGCACTGGATTGCAGTATGAGCATTGAGCAAGCACTGCTCAAGGTGATTAGAGCTCTTCATTGCGCTTGATTGCGCTCGAGTGCGCTTGAGTGCCATTGATCGCATTCGATCGATGTTGATTGCGCTTGATTTTGCTTGATGACCCCAGGTGAAAAGTCAGAAGGATGAGGAGGCCAAGGTGGTGGGTCACGAGGGCGGCGCGGGCAAGAATTCATTCCGCACAGGTGCACTCACGCTCGAGACGCCCGCTGATCGCAACTGATTCCTACTGATTGCAACGGATTGCCTTCCGCACAGGTGCACTCACGCTCGAGACGCCCGACGGACGCCAGTTCTCATGCGGCTCGGGTCTGACCGATCACGACCGAAAGAGCCCACCGCCCGTCGGCTCGGTCGTGACCTACCGATTCACCGAGCTGATGGAGAACGGTTATCCTCGGTTCCCTGTCTACGTCGGGCCGCGCTTGGATCTGGATTGGGCGACCATCTGCGCGAGCTACCAGAAGGCGGACCAGGTGCGCCACCTTGATGGCCTCTTGATGGCTCTTGATAGCTCTTGATGGCCTCTTGATGGCTCTTGATGGCTCTTGATGGCTCTTGATGGCTCTTGATGGCTCTTGATGGCAGGCGACGCACCAGCCCGGCGTGCTCAAGAGGCGCCACTCTATCCTGTACGAGTCCACCGCCTTCCCGCCAGCGCTGGTCAAGCAGCTCTCAGACCGGGCAGAGGCTGCGGCGGCGAGCCTTCCCGATGCGGAAGTCGACGCGCCCGAGGACGACGGGCGTGTGACTGATCAGGAGACGGAGGAAGAAGAGCTGTGAAGAGACCGAGGAGGAGTGGAGTGGATGGCTGGCACACACCGGGCTCGGGGGGATGGGGGACGGGCTACTTAGGCAGATTGCGCCGCGCGCGCACGATTACCTTGGGGTTTTCGAGTTTCCGGAGGGTTTGAGCCCACACTGTTCACGATCGATCTCGCGGCACGAGATGTTTTGAGGTTAGACTGAGAATTCTTCCACGCCTTCTCTCCATCCAGCGCACTCGCTTTCGGGACGCCACCGCGGCCTGCACGACGATCACCAGCTCGACGATGCGGCTGCTACTGACTCCTTTTGCAGCGCTGCTCGTAGCAACACCGCCTGCATTCACCCCGAGGATGTCTTTGATACCACAGGGCAATGTGATGGGGAAGGTCGTGTCGACGCGTCATCTGATGCAGAACACTCCGACCAGTCCAGCTCCAGCCCGGCTGCATGTGAGCTTAGCATCTGAGCTTCCCGGAATCCGGGAGCTCACACGGAACGTAGATGACGTGCGCCGCCTTCTCGAGCTGCGCGAGGGCGTGGCAGAAGCCAAAGCCAAAGCTGCGTGCGAGGATCATCATGCTGCGGAGTCTGCACAAGCAGAAGAGGAGGCGAAGATTGATTGGCGGCAAGCGGCACACAGAGGACTCGACAATTGATAGAGTTGGTTCATTCAGATGGCGGAGTCTCAGTGCCATCATAGCGGGAGAGACAGTAGGATGCGAGCGAGGCTGCTGTGGGTGACACTCGCTAAGGTTGCATTTTCATTTTGGGGTTCGATTGCTGCGAGAGATTCAGAGCGCGTGTGTACAACCTAGGTGGACATGTATCCACGAGTATCGATCATGGACGTGCATCTAAAGAAGCCGGGCACACTTGTAGAGACCTACAGTGAGTCCCTCCCACGCACTCAATGCGCCCAGCGGATCCGTCTCCCCGATCGGAGAGGCCCAGCGCCACGCATGCGCGTTTTCGCGCGCGCTCACGGCTTCATCGCGATACGATCTCACGTCTCGGTTCCAAGCCCACACGTGGATTGCTCGCTTACTCTCAGTTCATCGATAGATAACGTCTCGGTTCCAAGCCCACACGTTGATCACTCGCTTGGTCCCGCGCACCACGGGGCACGATCCGTGCCTGGCGCGGCCGTCGAGGCTACCGTCTGGCCGTTGGTCATAAAAGAGGATCGCGTCGCCTCGGCGCGGCTGGACGAGCATGCCTCGCGCCGCCTTGGGCGTCGAAGGCGCGGGGAAGCTGCACGCGGGTGCGCCCGGTACGGCGCCCGCGAACGCGACCCCATCGAGGCTGTCGGAGCCGTTGACGAACCCAGCAAAGGGGAAGACGGTGTGGCCGTTGACGAACCCGCCGTCTCCAGGCTCGCCCGCGCTAGTGAGGTACACGATCACCGTGGCGAAACGATTGGAGCCGTGTGGCGGCGTGAACGCGGGCTCGCTTAGCTTGTCGGAGCCGCCGCCGCCACCAAAAAAGTCGAAATGCGGCTCGTAGAAGGTGCCTTCCGGGTACTCTACGGCGAGGAGGGGCTCGATGCCGCGCCACAGCCGCTCCGAGGGCAGAGCGAGCAGCGCGGCGACACGGCGCTGCACCGCGCGGGCCACCGAGTGCGAGTGGCGAGGGTCATTGTAACCGTGTATCCACGCGGAGAGGGAGGTGCGACGCTCGTCCACCTGCCGATACGGAGCTTGCGTCTGCGTCGGATCTCCCACAGTTGACCTGGCGAGGCCGGGCGCCGCAGCCGCGAGCAGAGCATCCATGGCTGCCTCCGTGAGCAGCCCAGGCGCACGAAAGATCGGCGGCGACGTCGAGAGGGTCTGCAGCATCACGGTATCCGTGCCGTCGTCGGTGGCAGCAGAGCCGCGGGCGACGTCGTCGATGCTAGAGCGGGCAGCGGGCTCCCAGGCTGCCTCCCATGTGCCCTCCGGCCGATCCGCGTCAAAGCGGAGTGGAGGCAGTCGTACCGCTCGAGCGAAGCCGACGTGCTCCGCTGGCCATTGCCACAGCGTCCCGGCCGGCGCGACGTACACGTACACGCCGTTGCCGGTGCCGGTGCCGAGCGGTACGGACGCTAAGCAATGAAGCTCGCGCCCTGCTGCGTCAAAGATCACTGTGTCCTCCGCGCTCCGTTTGAGCTCAACGGCCAGCAGAGGTCGCCACGGCGGATAGAGTGGCTGGTGCGCAGGCTCCACGGTATGAGTGATGGCCGAAGTGTAATTGTCGCCAACGGCGAGCACTGCGATCGCCCGCCGGAGATGGACCGGCGGGCAGCGGTCGAAGAGCAGCAGCAGCTCCATCAGCCAATCAGAAACATGAGGCCTCGGAAGGTATGCGAGCCACGCCAGCAAGACTCCCACGCCAGCAAGACACGGCCACGCGAGCCTCTTGCTCGCGCGAGGCGCCATTGATCCCGCGACTTTCCTGTGAATCGACTGCATGCCGTTCTATAGACCCTCTTTATTCGCTGGTTCAATCGTCAAGACGCGCCTTCCGGTTCTTCGGACTGTCGAACTGTCGTTGGCGATTGCGCGTGGTCCTGACGCACGTCAAGAAAAACCTGTTGCGGGGCTGCGGCGGGCTGGCACGGCGCGCACAAGAAGAAGAACGCTCTTTTGGGTTGCGTTTTGGACAACATAACTCCTTGTCCATAGCTGACCAAAGGTCTACAGGTACGACACCAAAGGTCTACAGGATACCATCCACACCCGGGCTGCGCTCTACCACGTGAGTCAGCCGGCCAGGGAAGGGGGGCCTGATTCCTGGGGCGCGCACACTCCAGACGCCCTCCCAAGCAAAGTCGCCCCACGTCCCTGCGTGTCCCTCGACGCCATGCGCGATGCCGTGGTGAGCACTTGCATGCGTGTCCCTCGACGCCATCCCGTGGCGTCGCCGCCTCCGCTTACCGGCCGACGCCATAACATGCGTGCCCGCTCCTCCTGGGGGGCTGCGCGAGATGCGATCCCGGTGCGCGAGATACGATCTCGTGGCCTCCGTGGCCACGGGGCTGCGCGAGAAGCGATCTCGGCGAGCGAGGTGCTGATCTCGTGGCTTCCGGGGGCTGCGCCCTCGTCTTACTGCCCACGACGGCGGCTCACCGCGCTGGCCACCGCCGCCGCCGCCGCCGCCACCGTGTTGGTCGCCGCCGTTGCCTTGCTGGCCGCCGCCGCCGCCGCCGCCTGGCCCACCTGCCCGAGGGCAAGCGTCGTGCCGGGCGCGAAGTAGAGGGCGTACACCCCGAAGGCGATCACGGGCAGCCATCGCGCCCGCCCCGCGCCCGTGCTCGCGCCCACGAGAGCGCCCGTGCTCGCGGGGGCGGCGCCAGCTTTGCCCTTGGCTTCGCTCAGGATGGCGTCGCCGGCGGCAATGCGGCTCGCCTTCGAGTGCCCAGGACGGCGCTCGAGCTTGAGGGCGCGCCGATCGAGATGAGACGAGATCTGCGGGAGGCCGACGCCCGCCGCGACGCAGCGCACCATCGCGAAGTAGATCAGGTCCGCCGCTTCGGCGGCAACGTGGTCGGGCTCGGTGGCCTCCGCTAGCTCCTGCGCTTCCTCGACGAGTTTGTTGCGGAGCAGCGTCGCGTCATCGAAGAGCCGCTTGGTGTACGAGCCGGGCGGCGCCGAGGCCTTGCGCGCGAAGAGCGTGAGCTGCAGCGCATGCAGGCCAGTCGGCTGTCCCCAACAAGAGAGGCTCGTCTTGTGGCAGAAGGCGGGCGGGATGCCGTGCTGCGTCACTGTGAAGCAGAGCGCGTCCGCGTCGCAGTCCAGTTGGATGCGACGCAGCGTCTGCCACGCGCCCGAGGTGTCTCCTTTTCGCCAGAGCGAGGAGCGAGAGCGAGACCAGTAGACTCCACGACCGCAGCGCAGCGCGGCTCCGATCGACTGGGTCGACGAGTAGACCAGCCCGAGCGCCGCGCCGTCCGCCTCGAGCACAAGTGTCGGGAACAACCCATCCGAGCGGTCAGTGCGCACGCACGCGGCCACCGCCGGGCCGAGCTCGAGCGCCGGGGCGGCGAAGAGGGCGTACAACGAGGCAGCGGCGGCGGGCAGCTCGACGACGGCGACGGGCGGCGCACCGACGAAGCCTCCCGCGGGCGTCGCGACGTTTGCCTCCTCCGCGAGCGTCGCGGCGCCGAGGGCGTGGATTGCGAACGAGTGGTGCAGGTGCCCGACCGAGCTTGGCTGCGCGCTCGAGGTGAGCATCGAGAGTCCGCCCAGGAACACCTGGAGCCGATCGCGCGCGGCGAGCGGGCCTAGAACGCCGAGCAGATCCGCCTCGATCTTCTCCGAGGTGCCCGGCGGCACGACCACGCACACGCCAGACACGGCGCCACACGTCTCCTTTTTGCAGCACTCGTAGCAGCCGGAGCCCGCAGGCGCCGCGAGGGACTCGATGTCGGCCTGGAAGCGCGCGAGCGCGGCCGCATTTTCGAGCGCCGGCACGTCGACGAGCAGCATCATGCGCTCTGCCGGGATCGCCACCTCAGCCGCCGCGGCCCTCACGACCTCGGCCAGCGGCTTGGCCGCCGGAGGACACTCAGCTCCGATACCGAGATTGGCCGGCGGCAGGAAGAGGGCGTAGTGCGCGCCCATGCTCAGCCACTCGCGCGCCTCGTCTGCACGCTCGAGCGCAAATGGGCCGACGACCGTCGTCGTCTCGCGCATCAACTCGCAGATTGCCTCCGACGGCGGCGCCTTGAGCAGCTCAGCCGGCAGGCAGAGCACAAGCGGTGACGCGACGCCAAGGCGGCGCACAATCTCGAAGGATGGCACATCCGCCACCTCGAAGCCCTGGTCGCCGAGCAGCGGTTCGCCCGAGGGCGAGAAGCCTATGATTGGGATGAGCATCGCTCGCTCGCTCGCTCGCTCGCGCGCGCGCGCTCGCGCCTCGTCTAAGGCCTGAGCGTTCACAGTTCTCACCGGGGTGTGATGAGTGTCCAACCCACGGATGAGGAACTCCCCAAACAGGACACTCCAATATTAATGGCTATGGACGACTGCTTCCGTCGGTCTGTGGGAAGACGACCCTTGGAAGAGCCGCAGGGACAAGCGAGCGAGACATAAGTTCGAGACGGTTCATTGCTCGTAAGGCGGAGAGTGCTCACGACTGCGTGATCGAGAGTGGAGAGTCTTCCTGCGTTCAGTTACTACATAAACAACAGACAACCTAACGGAAGCCTATCGAATGTGCTCTCGAGGCTAGCAGTGGGGGCGAGAGTTCCTGCGCATCCTGCGCCTAGTTTCCTATTCGAAACCCAAAATTGACAAAGAATCGTCTTCCGAGATGCAAATTGACGTTACATGAGTTTGTCCCAAATTTGTCAAAAAAGGCCCCTCTGGGCCGGGTTTCATCGTGCAATCGACTCCTCGCTCGCGTGTCCCACACAATGGCTGGGCCCCATTCACGCAGCAAGTCGCCGCCACGGTCGTCACCCAAATCTGACGGTGCTTCGAAAGTCCGATCACGCGTTGCGCCGCCCCCGACCGACGGCGAAGCGGACAAAGTGCCGGCTAAACCGGTCCCTGAGCAGCAGAATGTCGGCGTTGGTGCGCCTTCCAGAAGCAAATCTTGCATCGGCATCCTGCTTGTCGTCTTGGGCTCCCTGGTGCTCGCGACCTCGATGGTCGCCTCGAATCCCAACGCCGTTCAAGAGATTCAGATGGCCGTTCAAGAGATTCAGATGCGAATGGGGAAGATCATTGCCCAGAAGGAGCTCAAGCAAGCATTCGACAAAAGGATCGATCTGGAGTTGGCGCTGGCAATGTCGACCAATGAGGTGGCCATTCTCCAGAATTTGACGGCTGGGGCGATCCATGCTCAGAAGGCGGCGCAGAAGGAGGCGGCAGCGGCCGAGCAAAAGGTGGACGAGGCGCAGAAGGAGGCGGCAGCAGCCAAGCAAGAGAAGACGGAGGCGCAGAAGGAGGCGGCAGCAGCCAAGCAAGAGAAGACGGAGGCGCAGAAGGAGGCGGCAGCGGCCAAGCAAAAGGCGGATGAGGCGCAGAAGGAGGCGGCAACAGCCAAGCAAGAGAAGACGGAGGCGTACAAGGCGGCGGCAGCGGCCGAGCAAAAGGCGGACGAGGCGCAGAAGGCGGCGGCAGCAGACAAGCAAAAGGCGGCCAGGCGGCCAAGGGCAGCCAAGGGGAGCACATCCGAGGCCGAGGACAACTAAGTGGCGAAGCTTGGTCGCAGTTGGCATAGCTTACGGAGCAGGCGCGCACCGCATGAGCGGCCGTTATCAAGATAGGCGGAAGGAGTGTGCCACTCGGACGTCCGTCTGGTGAGCGTCTCCACGCATCCACGGGGCCAGCGGTTGTGCTTCTACTCGTACTATTATAGTTAGTAGCCGTGAGGGCTAACTGTACGTGAACGTGAACGGTCTCCGTGGGGTGAGGGCCGCACTCGATTTGCGCGGGATGTGTGTACTGTGGATCGGGTGTGCGCGCATCCGATCGCATCGGGCGACGGTGTCGACGCGGTGTGCCGTGCATGTATGCGGGGATGCCGGGTGCCCGAGCGCGGCGCGGTCGAGCGGCGTGTGCCCGACCTCGCTTCACAATCTCCTGCAGCGAGCGGAATGATCATGCATCATCATTCCGGCGCATGGGATCGATCTAGATCCAAGATGACACTGCTAATTGACCTATTTGAGGTACTTTTATACCCGCTGTCCTGGTGCTTCTCATCAGACACGGTCGCGGAAGCTATTGTCCACTCTCAGGGCGTTCCTACTAGATCCTTACTGAGCACGGTGCACCGTCACAAATTGAAATTTCAATCTGTCTTACCGAACGTGGAACGTCGGCCCTGTGTCCCTTGTGCGTGTTTAGAAGTCACACAGTCACACATTCACATTCGCACACACATTCGCACACACAAAATCACAACTTGCGTGTAATGGTGCACGGGAGAGGGGGACTGTAAGAGTCTCCACACGCGTGATTGTGTTTGTGACCTTTGAGATTGTGCACCCGGAATCGAGATTGTATCACCGATGTGTCGGACCTCCAGCACGGATCGACGACTACCAGAGACACCAGAGGAGCGCCGATCCAGTGCCAGGCTGCCCCGAGTGCAATGCGCGTTAATGGGCTGTTCAACGATGTCGCACAGCGCACGCTGATTGCGATCATCGGCGCAGCGACGATCGCATGGTCACCGCAAGCTTCATGGTCTATGCAGACGGATTACATTGAGCGGGTTGTGGACGGCGACACAGTGATACTAGAAAAGCTCGGAAGAGCCCGCCTGCTTGGAATCAACACGCCAGAGACGGTCTCTCCGGCCCAGCGAGAGCGTGGGGAGCCTCCACAGTGTTTTGGACCGGAAGCATCGGCAGAGATGAAGCGGCTTCTTCCGGCGGGCACGGAGGTGGAGTTTGACACCGACGTGGAGCCACTCGATCGGTTTGGCCGCAGCCTCGTGTACCTGTACAAAGATGGTGAGTCGATCAACGAGCTTCTGGTTCGCAAAGGCTATGCACGCGCGAAGGCCTACAAGCCCAACATCCGGAATCAGGAGATGTTCAACCGTCTACAGGCCGAGGCCAAGTCGGAGAGCCTTGGGCTTTGGGGCGCGTGCTTTGATGCCGGCAGCAGCGGCGGCAGCAGCGGCAGCAGCGGCGGCAGCAGCAGCACAGCAGGCAAAGGGTTTGGCCCGAATGCAAACCAGCGCCCTGCATCCACGAAGACAGCTTCGGCAAAGCTCCAGCAACAGCAACGTAGCACGGCGCGTGAGGCAAAGGAGGTGGCGGCTTTCGAGGCCAACCCTGGCGATGTCAAGGACTGCGCCGACTTTGACTCGTATGACGAGGCCAAGGCTTGGTTCGACAGGTACTATCCGGCATATGGGGACGTGGCCAAGCTCGACGGCGATGGCGATCTCAAGCCGTGCGAAGCCTTGATCAAGCACTCGTAGCGGACTCGGTAGCGCCGCGTGGAGTGTAGTCCGGACTGTACGGTACCAGGTTCGTTAACTTCAAAAAGGTACGTAGGGACAATTGTCCAAGTCCGGTGGTTGTGCGTCTTGCCGAGACGGCCAATAGACGTGATCGTGAACGTGAGTTTCGTCCAAGTCCTTCTGAGGCGGTAGAGGTGGCATGCTGTGAACAGTGACAAATTTGTCTAGAAACCCGATCGACGAGTGCTTTGGTACGAAAGTGAAAGAACCCACTTCATAATAGAAAGTCGGCCACTGACGTGCGCGCCCGCCACAACGCTCCATGAAAGTACCGGTATGAATAGCGAATCGGCGCCACCCGTCGCGACTGGTGGCAGACCCCCGCGATGCTCGGCCTCGGCTCGTCGGACGGGCCACGGCGACGGCTGCAAGCAGAGCTGCAGGCACTCGCTGCAGCTGCAGCCGCCCAAGGAGACGGCGAGCTAGTAAGGACGCTCGACCCTGAGTGGCGCGAGGGACGGGAGCCCGCAGTGGCGACCTCGATCGACCACGTGCCCGCGGAGCTGGTCGGCCTCGCGGCACAGCGCGGTCTCAACGTGCTCGTCACGCGGTTGATCGCACTGGCCGACGCGGTCTCCGCATCCTCTTCCCGCGCTCTCTCTCGCACGACTCCGCTCGCGCGGCTCGATCTCGCACCGCCCAGCGGTCCGGAGCGGCTGTTCGAGCCGGAGGAGCCGAAGAAGCCTCCACCAATCGCAAAGAAGCCGGACCCGCCCAAGCAGCCCGCAGAGATTGAGAAGAAGCTGCGCGTCTGCGTCGGCGCGCGCCTCGAGGCGGCCCTGCTCGCGGGCGACCATGATATCGTCGCTGCCATGCACCCTGAGTATGATCGCGTGCTGACCGAGGGCCACCTGACACAGCCGGCGCTCGCGCATGCCGTGCCCGCGCTCGTCGAGCTCGCCGCGCGCCGTCGCGAGCAGAAGCTCCTCGAGGACCTGCGCGACGCGAACGTCGAAGCCTGGGCCAAGGCGCGAGGCGACCATGCGACATTGAGCTGGCTCAAGATTGGCACCGACAAGCCGTCCGCGAGTGGCTCGGTGCCGAGCGCCTATCATTTGCATGCGGAGCTCCTCGGCGCAAGCGGCAGCGGCTGCAGTGCTGGCAGCGGCGGCAGTGCTGGTAACGGCAAGAGCGGCACAGCTAGCGGCATCGGCGGCATCGGCGGCGCCGGTGGCGGCGGCGGCGCCGGCAAGAGCGGCTCAGCGAGCGGCAGCGGCAGCAGCGGCCGAACGATGGCCGTGTGGCTGTCGGCGCCTGCCGCGCCCGTGCTCTCCGGACTCGGCGCGCCAGGTGGGCGGCCAGACTGGCTGACCGAGCTCACATCCGACGAGAAGTCAGCCGCGGCAAAGACGGCGGAGAAGAAGGACAAGAAGACGGAGGACAAGAAGGAGGCTGACAAGAAGGCGACCGATCAGAAAAAGGAGGAGGAGAGGAAGAAGGTCGCACCGGCGGACGGCGGTCTGGTGCAGGTGGTGACTGAGCTCACCTCTGAAGAGGCTGCGGCAGCCAAGGCGCGCGCCGGGGCCCCGCAGCCAGCCGCCGCGCCGGCCGCCACTTCCTACGGCGCGCCCGACGACGATATGGCGCCTCAAGTGGTCGTCGCTGGGCACCTCGGCGTGCCGCCCGTCAGGGCGCAGTCCGCCGGGGCGTCTCGCTCGGAGGACGACTCCGCCTCGCTGCGCCGGGTGGAGGCCATCGGTCTCGCTGCGAGGCGCGCGGACGCGGCGACGCTCAAGAAGCTGCTGAGTGAGAGTGCGTCCGATCGGAGCACTCTGATCAGCAGTGCCGCCAAGGCAGGTGACGTCGACATGCTCGGGGCACTCCTCGAAGCGCAGCCGTCCGAAGCGCAGGAGGCGCGTCTCGCGTCGTTACGCCTCACCAGGGCCGTCGACGACGCGACGCGCGATGCCGCGGCGGCCGAGCCCGCGATCGAGCACGCGCGCTGGCTGCTGACGAGTGCTCCTGACGACGCGGCATCGGGCGGCAGGAACAGCTCGGCGGGCGCGCTCCCGCCCTCCAAGGAGACTCACCGACGTGGGCTGTACTCGCAATCGCACCCGCACGCCGCGCTCTCGAAGTACGTCGGGTCGGAGGGCGGCTACCCACCAGTGACGCTTGAGGAGTCGATGGCCCGACTCAAGCTCAGCCTCGGCCTCCCTCTGAACACAGGCGACAAGAAGAAGGAAGACGCCGCCGCCGCCCCCTCCAACGCCGCCTCCGCCGCGGCCGCCGCCGCCGCCGCCAAGGAGAACGATCCTGGGCTCCTCAACCTCCGGATGCGCCTCGCCGAGCTCGGAGTGTACTCTGCGGGCCGCGGGAGCGCGGGCGCGGGCGCGGGCGCGGGCGCGGGCGCGGGCACGGGCGCGGGCGCGGGCGCGGGCACGGGCGCGAGCGCCGCCGGTGCGAAGTCGGGTCCCCTCGCCGCCGTACTGGGCATCCTCGGCTCCCTCGCTCGCGGTCCTCTCGCCTCTACCGGCTCTAACGGCTATGACGACGCGGCGCTGCATGAGCTCGCTCGCCAGCTAGGGATGGCGCCCGGCTCCGCGTCGCAGCTGTTCGAGCCGCTGCCGCACGCCCGCGACTCGACGGAGGCAGCGAGGGCACGGCGCGCCGCGATGGCACAGATGGCGCACGCGATGGAGGCGCAGGCGGTCGAGGAGCGTCTGCGCGACCTCGGCCTTCGGGGACTCGATCTCGCGGGGCTACACCCATCCGACCTCCACGCACTCGGGTTGCCGCCTCACCTCGCCACCGGCGCCGGCGCGGCGGGCCTCGGCGGCGACGGACTCGGCGGGCCCAGCGGCGGCTTCGCGAGTGCCGCCGACGGAGTGGGCGCCTCGGCAGGCGAGCTCTTCGGCATTCCACAGCGCCACTCGCCGCGTGGGTACGCCTCACGGGTGCCCTACGGCGCACCGGCGGCGGGCGTGGTGGGTGAGAGCATGGAGGAGCCGTTGGGCGAGCTCCACGTCGCGCTCCACCGCCTCTCCGCGGCTCTCGCAGCTGCTGGCCATGCGGAGAGCCGAACGACCTCACGCTACTCATCGGTGCCTGGATCACTCGCGTCCAGTCAACTCGTCTCGCCCGCCGGCTCTCCGATGCGGGCTGGCGCGCTCGACCGTTCACCCTACGGCCGGCCGTCACCGTATCGCCAGCCGCCGCGCCATTCAGCTACCGGCCGCGCCGGCTACGGCGCGACCGACGGCGACAGCTACGGCGACAGCTACGGCGGCAGAGATGGCGGCAGAGATGGCGGCAGCTGTGGCGGCGGCCGTGGCGGCAGCCGTGGCGGCAGCTTTGGTGGCGTGGCTGCGTGGCATCTCGCACGGCGTGCCAGCGACGCTCCCTATTACGAGCCCAACTCTCGCCCGCCCTCCTCGCGGCCGGCCTCCTCGCGGCCCGGCTCGTCACGCCCTGAATCGGGAGGCTCCGCGCATTCACATTCACATTCACGTTCACGCCCCGAGTCGGGAGGCTCCGCGCGCAGCGGCAGCAGCGGCGGCGGCTTCGGCGGCTTCGGCAGTGGCGGCGGATATGATGCCTACAGCGCCGCTGGCTACGCGACGGACAGCATCATGCGCCCCGGCACCGCCACTGATGCCCAATCCCTTGCGCCGCCGCCCGAGCACGACGAGACGTGGCGCGAGCTGCTGCTCCGCTCAGCCGGCCTCTTGGCCGAACCGCCGGACGCGCCCGCGCCGATCGCCGTGCGGCAAGTCGGCTACGTCACCGGCTACGAGCGTCGTGCCGAGCGGCCGTTGAGTGGGGCCCAGCATGCAGGACCTGCAGGGCCCGCCTCCGCACGGGAGGCAGCCTATGGGCGCGGCGACGGCAAGGCGCGCTCACGGCCCGCATCCGCGGGGCGCGAGCGCCGTGACGAGCGCCCACGCAGTGCCGGCGGCGGCTCCCGCCTCGCTGCTTCCATCGCGGGGGGGCCTGCCCGAGCGCAGAGCGCCCCGCCCCGCCACCCGTCTTCCCGCGGCTCGTCGCCGCCTCCCGGCGCCATCGGCGCGGATGGCAGCAGTGTGGCCCGTGTGCCCGAGGAGCCGTACTCGGATGTGTACGACGGGCGCTACGGCGGGCGTTATGACAGCCAGAGCCGGCCAGCGGAGCGCACGCCTTCGGGCTACCGGTCGGTCGTCGAGGAGGAGGCGGAGGGCGGCTGGAGGGCAGCGGCACGAGAGTGGCAGCCCAAGATGGCTCCGGCGCGCCTCGACCCACGGCTAGAGCGCCCGCCTGCGCCGCATAATGTGCCCGCGCCGCGCTCTCCAGAGTACGAGCCGTACGACAGTGGCCTACCACCCCCCGGCGGCGGCGCGGGCGCGGCGGCGTCGCGCCGGGCAGAGGCGGCACGGATCGAGGCGGCGTACCAGGAGGTGGCACGCGCGGAGGCGGTGCGCGACGCGGTCCGTATGCAGGCGGCCTATGACGAGCTCGCGGTCGCCCGACACGACGCGTCCGCGGCCTCCAAGTACGAGGCGAGGGTTGTCGGCTTCCTTCCACAGCCCGATCCTCCATCGACCGCCCCCGCCACCGCCACCGGCCCCGGCCCCGCCCCCGCCCGCCGCAGCGCCTTCGAAGGCGCAGCAGAGCAAGCCACCGCAGAGCATCCCTCGAGGGAGGCCGCCAGCCGCCGCCAAAGCGCTGTGTCGGGCGGCCTGAGCGTGCCGCCTCCAGTGCGTTTGGCGGTACCTCCAGCTCTTGCCGCCCTGGCGGGGGCTTCGGCCGCCCATGCCGCCGAGGCGCGCGGCCCGAGCTGGAGCGAGCCAGCACGTGAGCTAACGCGTGAGCTAACACGTGAGCCAGCGCGTGAGTACGAGCCAGCGCCGCCGCCGATGACCTCACGCCAGCCGATCCCTTCACACCTCACTTCACGCCAGCCGATCACCTCGGCACACCCAGACCCGTTCCGCGCGCTCGAGCTGCAGGCATGCGACGCGCGCCGCTCGGCCCTCGATGAGGACGTGCGCCGGCTGCACCGCTCAAACGACAGCGCTGCGGCTGGCGGCGCCGGCGCTGCGTACTCCCTGGGAGCAGCCGCTCGAAGCGGCAGCACGCTCGCCGCCGCGGCTGAGCCGCCGCCGCCGCGACCGCCCTCGGGCTACGCAGAGTCCGCAGGCCGAGGGATCCCGCCGGCCGTTGGGGGCTACCCGGAGTCCGCAGCCACCAACGGCGGCGGTCGCCTCGGTGGGGCGCCGAGCTGGGCGCCCGCGACGGCGCGTTGCGCGGAGGATGCGGCGGCGGTCCGAGCCCGCAAGCATGCATGGGCGATGGGTTACGGGGGCGACGCAGTTGGTGCTCGCGGCGGCGCTGCCCCGTCCGGCGCCGCTCGCGACGACGCCTCTCACGCTCGCGACGACGCCTCGTACGTGCGCGCCTCTCACGGCGCGTCGCTGAGGAGGCCGACACAGCTCGGAGCGGGCGGCGTCACGAGCGGCGACGCCCTCGGCCGCGCACCGCGCGTGCCCAAGCCGGCGCTTGCGCGCCCGGCACGGCGCGATCAGATGGACGGGCACGCCCTGTCGGAGCACGCGGCTCGGCAGCAGGCGGCATGGGAGGCTCGGCAGCAGGAGCTGATGGTCATCGGAAGTAACGGACTGCCTGCCGAGGTGCGTGCTCGGCTCGGCGCGCGCGGGCTTGTGCAAGCTCGCTCGACGCACCCGTCGACACGCGCCGAACCGTACGTTTCGCGTCGTGTTGAGCAGTACGCTTCGCGCCGTGTCGAGCAGCACGATTGGCGCCCCGACTCCTCTACCGGTAACGGCTCGTACTGCGCGAGCGTGAGCGACGCGGCCATCACGGCCGCCGAGGACATCCGCCGCCGTGGCGTCTACCACAAAGGCTCCACCAAGACGTATCAGCGAGAGCCGCCGCCCTTGGCTCCGCCCTTGGACCGGAGGCAGCCTGATGGGCGGGCGCGCCAGTATGCGAGCACCCATGAGGCAGAAGGCGGCATGCTCTGGCATGGGCGGCTCGAGGCCCCCCCCGAGAAACGGCCGAGCGCGGCCATCAAGCAGATGGTCGAGCGCGACAGCCCGGCGCCGCAGCCCGCCAGGGTGATGGACACGAGCGGGGTGCCACGGGCGGTGTGCTACCCCACGCGCGGCGCGCCCGCGTCCATCTTCCGCTGATGAGCTCGGGAGGACTCGGAGAGTGGAGGAACGATACGGTCCAGCAGGGCTCTCAAATCTGCTCCACACACAACTTATAAAATGAAGAGGTCCAAGAGGTGCCAAGAGGGCCAGCCGGTGAGAGAGGAGACTGAAACTCTGAAGAAGAAAGTGTTGTCCCTGCAATGGCCTCTGGCGTCAAGACGCGCGCGCACATGATACATCTGTTTTCCGGTTTTATACGGGGAGGCACACATCAAAATGACAAAGTCTGTCAAATGACCGGCTGCAAAGCGGAAACGCGACGCGCGTGCGCGGCGTGGTCGCAGGGCGGGACGTCCCACTGAATCCACTTTCGGGTATGCGTCGTTTCAAGTCACTATTGTTACACACGACATCATTTCTGTCATCTCACTTCTCAGTTCTCAATCTCACATCACACCGTGTCGCTTGTTGGTCAACGCACCCTGAGACGCGAGAGCGAGACCGTGAGACACCACCACCGACACCGCCACGCTTTTATGCCTGGGCGCCGTACCGCCACCCCGCCCTCGCCACGTGTGCGCTGCCGTTAGCGGGGGCTACGGATACGGTTTAGAGCGGTGGTAGGCCGTGCGCCGTGTTTTTCCTTAACTTACTTTACCGCGCGACCCCGGCGACCGGTCCGACACCATTAGAGACACCATCCTTCCGTTTACCTTCCGTTCGCGTAGCAACTTTTCGCAAATCGTCACAGACGTGTAGAGAGAAGAGACTTATATACAGCCAAATACGAAATAGCTCTCGGTGTCTCGGAGTATTCGGTACGGCGGCCGGGGCACGTACTTACAGGGTACTTACAGGGTACCACGTCCGTTCATAGAGAGTACCGGGAATACTACAGCAAGAGTACAAGGACATGGCGCGAGTACTGCGCGCTGCACCTAGCTGCACCGGCTGCGCCTGGGCCTGCGGCTCGCTCGTGGTCTCAATTTCCACCAGCTCGTGTCACGATTCCTGAGCTGAACTATTTCGCAACTTCCTCAGGGGGAGTGATGTGTAGGCCGGTCATGCGTGAACAAAGTCGGCAGGAGTTGGGGGTTGGAGGGTCCAATCCTTGTAATCATCTCGACCTTGATCTCGGTGAGCATGTACCCAGCCGTCTTCATCTCGGGGGACTCGGCGATTGTGCGCCCAGCCGACTTGGCCTCAAAGCAAGAGATCAAACGTTCACAGCACGCGCCGACCGCCGTGTGGATCAGATCGGATGCGACACACCGTGCCTCCGTAACCCCACACCTCTCACCTTCTTTGCAAGCAAGCTTCGATGAGTAGATCAAGCACATCATCCGGAAACTTCATAGTGTACTTGTTCAGCCACAGCAGCAGCAAGACGAGCCGCTGGGTGGTATCCTTGAACATCAAATGATCTTTGCGAGACCACTTGACCATATCCCAGACTTTGATCGTCCCATCAGCCGATCCGGACACAATCTTGGTCCCTTCCGGGGAAAACGCCACTGACGAGATCCGTTCGCTGTGGGCGTTCTTCTTCTCGCTAATGAGCTCCAGTTTGGCTGCGAGAGCCAACAGGCGTCAGTTTTGGCCAAGGAGGGGCGATCTTGAGGGCTCCGGCGCACCTGAATCCCAGACTTTGATAGACTTGTCGTCCGATACCGACACAATCTTGGTCCCGTCCGGGGAAAACGCCACCGACAAGACATAGCTGCTATGCGCGTCCGTCTTCTCGCTCACCAGCTCCAGGCCTACCAGACAAGCCAGCAGGCGTCAGTTTTGGCCAAGGAGGTGCCATTCATTTGATGGCAAAAGCGCACCTGAATCCCAGACTTTGATCGTCCCGTCGTCCGACCCCGACACAATCTTGGTCCCGTCCGGGGAAAACGCCACTGAGTTGATGCAGTCGCTGTGGGCGTTCGTCTTCTCGATCAACTGCTCCAGCTTACCTGCCAGACAATCCAGCAGGCGTCAGTTTTGGACAGGAAAGCGCCATTTAAGAGCTCTGGCGCACCAGACTCCCAGACTTTGATCGTCCCATCAGCCGACCCCGACACAATCTTGGCCCCGTCCGGGGAAAACGCGACCGAGATGATGTCCCCGCTGTGGGCGTTGGTCTTCTCGCTCAACAGCCCCAGTTTCCCTGCCAGACAAGTCAGCAGGCGTTAGTTTCGGTCAAGGAGGGGTGATTTTGAGGGCTCTGGCGCACCAGACTCCCAGACTTTGATCGTCCGGTCTTCCGATCCCGAGACAATCTTGGTCCCGTCCGGGGAAAACGCCACCGACCTTATCCATCGGCTGTGGGCGTCGGTCTTCTCGCTCAACAGCTCCAGTTTTGCTGCCAGACAAGCCAGCAGGCGTCAGTTTTGGCAACGGAGGAGCCATTTGCGTGGCGCACCCGAACCCCAGACTTTGATCGTCTCGTCGTCCGATCCCGACACAATCTTGGTCCCGTCCGGGGAAAACGCCACCGAGTTGATGTCCCCGCTGTGGGCGTCCATCTTCTCGATCAACTGCTCCAGCTTGCCTGCCAGACAATCCAACAGGCGTCAGTTTTTGCCAAGGAGGAGTGATTTTGAAGGCTCTGAGGCACACCCGAATCCCAGACTTTAATCTTGACCTCGCCTTCCTCCTCATCAAAAGTCTCATCAAATTCTTCCCACGAAGTGACAGCGATGCCGTTGATAGACATAAGTGTGCACCCATTCCCATAGGCATCATTAATCGCAGTCTGGTCTTCCTTGGAGGCAACAAAAGTACGTTCTCCGACTGGCTGATCTCTCAATTCCCAGACTTTCATCGTCCCATGATCCGATCCCGACACAATCTTCGTGCCATCGGGCGAAAAGACGACCGAGATGATGGCATCGCTGATTGTGTCGGTGTGGGCGTTCGTCTTCTCCGCTATACAGTTGATGAGCATCGCGATCATCCTGCGGACAAGAGAGAAGAACAGAGGCTCAGGCAGCGTGTGTATTCGGCAGCATGGAGATATGGGACCACAAGCGACTGCAAGATCGAAGGGCGCTTGAAGGGTCTCGATGCAGACATGCAACAGCCAACAGCGTGCCGCGAGGATGAGGGGAATCGCGTGAGGAGTGTGGCTCCGAAGCTCATCGCGAACCGGAGAGTCGCATGAGCGGACTCGATCGATTCCGTGTGCGGCGGTGGGCGAAGGCGGAGCGCATGCTGCGAACGATAACGTCACCGAGGAGGGACAAGGACGCTGCCTGCCAGATCCGCTGCCGTTCAACACAACGCGCATGCCGACCCCAAAGCACGAGGGCCTCTATCGCTATGGACGGAGGCATGGCCAACACAGCCTAACACCGTGCCTGAGGGAAAAAAGCGTCTGCCGACAAAAGGGGGATATTCTGCCTCTTCGTCAAGTAAACGCGAACAAATCTCCACAAACCTTAAAAGGCCCACGTTGCAAAACCCCGAAAGACGTGGGACGCATCATGGCGCTTGTGCGCGTTGCTGCCGGGCTGCCTGGCGTCGTCAGTCGCGCTCGGGTCGTCCCGTTCGAGCTTTGAGGCGACGTCCGTGGTCGATGCCGACCACGGCGAGAGCGAATCGCGAAGCCGGCGACGCCGAGGCCCGAGTACGGCCTGTGAGGTCGCGTTTTGGTCGCATTTCGGTACTTGGACATGCAGAGTGACCTTGAATGGCGTGATTCTCTGTGTTGTATGAGTCCATATAGTCCCTAGACTCGATCTATGGCCCTCCAGCTATGTGCTGTCTCGCGATCTTTGGAGATGTGCATCGAAATCCGACTTCGCCTCGAATATCGACCCGTCGTGAACCATTTGACCCTACAGCTCAAGAATTCGAGCTCCAAAACACATTCTCTCGCCTGTTCTCGGTAGTGTACCATAGAGTGGTGTGCGATCCTAAGATGAAGAGTGGTTGACGTTATGTATGACGCACATTGCAGTACGGAACCTACATTATGCACACAAGTTGCCCTGTACGACACACGCGAGTATGCTCTATGCACAGTGCTCCCCTACGCTAGAAGAGTGATGCTCTCCGATCATCAGCCCGGTCGGGATATCTCACGAGGCGACTCCGGCATGCCGTGAGCCGCCCATGCGACGCTATCTGCGCTGTCCTGGAGCCATCTGCTGTCCTGCGCG
>Ga0180442_100220_pt1 | contig 33798 bp, 39 predicted proteins | sample ChrtobMetP5_16mM_FD_119746 | JGI IMG/M metagenome (GOLD analysis project Ga0180442, IMG submission 119746) | Chrysochromulina tobin associated microbial communities from unialgal haptophyte culture, Seattle, Washington, USA - P5_16mM MetaG | ecosystem: Host-associated > Algae > Haptophytes >... | reverse complement strand
CTGGGGCCTGCCGCTCTCTCTTTTATCAGGTTTTCTCTCGGCTCTCTGTCTGCATGTGTCTCACGGCTGGCCGGTATTTCATTGTACTGTATTCTCTTCACGGCTCCGTTGTTTACGTGTTGTGTGTATTAAAACTGAACACCGATATGGCACCCCCTTCACGGAGAATGGTGCGCTCGTTGATGCCGACACCGATGAGCGCCGACCAGTTGGATGCCGTGATCGCACTCTATCATCACGTGCTGCCCTCGATGACGCTCCGCTTTTTGCGCACCTTTCTCACGAAGCCGGACGTCAGAACGCTCGTGCTGCTGCTGCCAGAGGACGTCGACAGCATCGCGAACGACGACGACGACTCCATCGAGGCGGTGAGTGATGATGACGAGGAGGATGGCGCTGAAGACGACGAAGCGGACGGCGAAGACGGCGACGAGGATGAGGCGGATGGCAAGGACGCTCTCGCCCCCGCCGCTTCGGATGCGCTGACGCCCGAGGAGGCTGCCGCGCGCTGCGAGCAACGACGCCTCGAACGTCGACGGCTCGCGGGAGCACTGAGCTACGAGCAGGGCGAGCACTTTGGGCAGCACTTGGTCCAGGTGAGCTTGCTCGGCTGCCGGCTGCGCTACCAGAAGCTTGGGGTGGGCTCCCGCTTGGTGGGCACGTTGCTCAAGGGCGAGGCGACGGCCGAGCGGCCTGAGGCGGGCATTGTGTGGGCGGATACGGGGGCGATCCCCTTCTTCCGTCGGCATGGCTTCAACGACGACCCGATCCTGTGCTCTCGATACCGCGAGATTGTGGCGCCATGGGCGCGCTCGACCTTGATGAGCGTGCAGCTGGCACCACCCATCCCCGACCTCGCAGCCGGCGCTGGCGCGAGCGCGGCGGCGGCTGCCTGGGTCGCGGCGGAGCCGTTGGGCGAGCAGGTGCGTTGATTGCCACTGATGATCCGCCTTGCATGCACGTGCTCACCACGGCGCTGGCGGAGCCGTTGGGCGTGCAGCTCGCGGCATGGCGGCACGCACGTCTGCTCGAGTACTCTCGGGAGCTTGCCCTCATCGAGCGCTTCCACACCGAAGTGAGATCGCTCCGAGATAAGGTGAGGCTGATGATTGCTCGATGGCCTTCCGCGTGGGGCCTTCCTCGCTCACGACGGCGCCTTCCTCGGTGCCTGCGGATGGGCCCTCGCGCTCGCCCTCGATTGCATGCACGCGAGCCTGCCCTCGATTGCATGCACGCGAGCCTGCCCTCGATTGCATGCACGCGAGCCTGCCCTCGATTGCATGCACGCGAGCCTGCCCTCGATTGCGGGGATGCTCTGATGGCTACTGATGCTCACTGATGACTGCATGCAGGTGAGCCTGCAGCAGGGCCACATCGCGGCACTGCAGGCGGAGAATACCAAGCTAAAGCGAGAGAAGACGGCCCTCCAGCAAGACTTTGATGAGTACAGGCACACTGCCGAGCGTCGTGCCGAGCGTCATGATGCCGTGAGTACTGCCGAGCGCGCCGCGGGCCGTCTCGCGCATAACGACGACGACATCCAGAGAAACGACGAGGGCGGCGCGGCTCCTTCAGTCGGAATGGGCGCCGTCTCGGGCGCGGCTCCTTTGGTCGGTATGGGCGCCGTCTCGGGCGCGGCTCCTTTGGTCGGTTTAGGCGCCGTCTCGGGCGCGGCTCCTCGGTCCGGCTTGGGCGAGACGCGCGACGCTGCCACGCTCCAGCACGGGCCGTTGCAGGCGCTGCTGCTGCCGCTGCCGAGCCGGGCAGAGCCGGACTCGCCCGCGCGCTCTTCACAGCCGTCCTCGGCCCATTCACAGCCGCACTCCGGCTCTTGTGCCTCACCTTCGGCCTCGCCGCTAGCGCGCCGTGTCGAGCGCTGGGCTGGCTCGCCCTCGCGCTCAAGTGTGCCCGAGCTGACGCACGAGCAGCTGCAGCTCGAGCTGAGCAAGGCGAGTGCCTCTGATGGCCCCTGATGACCTTCTGATGACCTTCTGATGACCTTCTGATGACCTTCTGATGACCTCTGATGACCTCTGATGGCCTCTTATGGCCTCTTATGGCCATTGATTTCCTCTAATCGCCTCTGAGTGTCTCTGATGACATCTGATGACCTCTTATGACCACCTACGACCTCTTTTGACCTTCTGATGACCTATGATGTCCTCTGATGACCTCTGATGACCTCTGATGACCTTTGATGACCTTTGATGACCTCTGATGACCTCTGATGACCTCTGACGACCTCTGACGACCTCTGATGACCTCTGACGACCTCTGATGACCTCTGATGACCTCTGATGGCCTCTGATGGCCTCTGATGGACTCTGATGGCCTCTGATGGCCACTGATGACCTCTGATGGCCACTGATGACCTCTGATGACCTCTGATGACCTCTATTGACCTCCGCTCGCCTCCATGATTGCCCCATTCATCAGGTCAAGCCACAATCTGCACAGCCGAGCTCCGGGCTCGTGTTGCGTGAGTGGCGCGCGTTGACGCCAGAGCGAACGCGCAGCCTTCGCCTTCAGTTCGATGCATGCCGCGCAAGGTGAGTGCCACTGATGAGCCGTGATGACCATTGATGGCCTCCCTCATCAAGGTGAGTGCCACTGATGAGCCGTGATGGCATCGGATGGCCACGGACGGCCACGAACGGCCTACGAAGTGCCACTGATAGCGCCCTCCATCGGACGCATGCATGCGCTAGGCTTCATGAGCCCGCCGCGCCACTGATTGCCACTGATTGCCACTGATAGCGCCCTCCATCGGACGCATGCATGCGCTAGGCTTCATGAGCCCGCCGCGCCCGCCCTTCGGCTCTTCTACGGCGGCCCACGCGCCGAGCTGGAGCGAGTGCTCCTGGATGGCTTCGATAAGGTTCCAGTGGACCCACACGACGTGACCATCTATGGGCGCGGCTGGTACTTCTCCAAGTGAGCTGATGGTCGCTGAGTGCCGCCGAGTGCCGCCGCCGAGTGTTGCCGAGTGCCACACCGAGCGCCTCCGAGCGCCCTTTGAGTGCCTCTGAGTGCCTCCGAGTGCCTCTGAGTGCCCTCCGAGTGCCCTCTGAGTGCCCTCTGATTGCCTCCCTCATCAGGTATGCGGCGCATGCGCACCACTACACCGCCGGCGGGTGCTGCCTGCTCCTCGCCGACGTGGCCGTTGGAAACGTCGAGACTGTGGTACGGCGGGACGCGGCGCGCGGCGCGCCGTCCGCCGGTTTCGATTCGATCGTCATCCCCGGGCGCAAGCTGCCTTCCCAGAGCGGTCCAGGCGGGGGGCGGGAGATGAATGAGGAGTACGTCATCTTCGACGGATCGCAGGCGGTGCCGCTCAGCCTGCTGTTCTACGAGCCCGAGGATCAAAACTGAGGATCATCGGACCTTGCGCGAAGGATCAGAACCGAGAGGACGACAGGACAGGGCATCATGTCATGTCGACATCCGATCGTCAGAACTCACGTGTCGTCGTCTAAGGTCCACCACGGTGACGGTCCGGTCGAGTCGCGCTCGGCTCAAACATGTTCTGAACCGTACCGTGACGAAAGCCAAAGCGTGAACCGTGCCATGGTGAACCGTGCGTGTCTGATTGAATACGTGTGAATGAGATTGAATTCAGTAACCACAGTAGCTCGGCTACACCCCGCTCCCATGTGTTACGATCTAAAGTAGCCAGTACGCTCCGCGGATACCACCAACTTTATCGGATTCGGGATCAGTTCAGCATGGATCACGTGTCTCGGACCGCGGCGCCCGGCATCCCCACCTCCGCCTCGCAGCTGGCCTCCCTCTCGCAGCATAGACCTGAATTCGCTCACGCTGCGAGCGTCGCCCCCTTACGAACGGCGGGTCCTTCGTGCTGCAGCAGGTCGTCGATGCCCGTCGCGCCTCGCCCCTGCACTCGCGCCCTCCCAACGGCGCCTCCGTCGTTACTTCCGTGCACGTCGTCATATCCGGGTTCGTCATATCCGGGTTCGTCATATCCGGGTTCGTCATATCCTCCTCCCAAGCCGTCGTCGCTCGCCGCAGCGCGCCCAAACGGCGCGCGGCTGCCAACGGCCGCCGCGGCCGCGTACCCCACGTCCTCCTCGTGCGCGGCCGCTAAAGGGATGTCAGCAGCCGGCGGGTACGCGGGCGGGTACGATCCCTCCCGAAGCATGTGCGCAAGGGGCTTGGGGCCGCCGCTGCGCCGGCTGCGCATCTGTGCCTTCGACTCGTCCTCCCCACGCACCACCTCCGTGCGGTCTCGCTCGCTTGGGCGTGACGTGGCCGCATCGCGTGATCGGTCGTAGCTCGGCAATCTGCTCGAGGGGCGTGGCCTTGTCGCTGCCTCGCGTGCGCGGATCCTCTCGTTCTCAGCCATCTCGTCCCACATGCAGGCAAAGATGCACGCACCGACGGGGACGAAGACGCAGATGAGGAGGAGCGCCAGGCGCCACCACGAGAACGCGCACCCGGTGCCGTGCGGCTTCAGAGCGAAGAAGAGCTCACATGCCGTGCACCCCTCCTCGAACGAGCAGCTCTTGCAGTTTTCTGCGCAGGGCACGCACTCGTGGATCTCGGGCATGCCGGGCTCGGCGGGCAGAGTGTACGTGAGCATGTGCCGCGTCTTGCACTCGTTGCACTTGCCCGCCCCAGCGGTGTCGCAATTGTCGCAGTGGGGCGCGCACTTCTCGCACTGAGGCTTCTCCAAGAAGCTTGTAACGAGTGTGTAGCCCTTCTGGCACGTGTCGCAGCTGCTCGGCCCGGCCTGGTGGCACAACGAGCAGCCCTGGCCGCACGGGGCGCACTGCTTTTCCTCCGTCACCGCGTACCCATTGTGGCACACCTCGCACTGGTTCTTGTCGCCGCGCACGCATCGCTTGCACCGACCGACGCTGCACCGATTCTTATTCTTGCCCGAGCCGCGCTGTTTGCGCCGCTGCTGGGTGTTGGGGCCCGCCGCAGCGTCGGCTGTCGCACCCGCAATCACCAGCGCGAACAGGAGAAGCCGTCGCACCATCCTGTCGCCGACGCTCTCAACGCCCCGACGACGCGTCGGCGGCCCTGTCGTGCGGGACGAGGTGTGAAACCCCGTTGTTCGCTCACCCCCCCCCCCACAAACCCCAACAGCTCACAGACCGCAGCCGGCTCAGGGCACAGCGCGCACCCCACAGGCATGTGTCGGTCCCCCCGCACGCACAATGCGCATACATTACGCTACTTGTAAGGGTATGCATATGCTAGACATGGGACCATGGGAGTGCACGCGACTCGCAATCAATTGTTGTACATGCACACGCACACACCGGAAGCCTGTGTACTGCCCGAGGGATACCTCGCAAGTTCTGGGCGAGGTCGTGCTGTGTTGGGCGAGATCGCGCTCTGGCCACGAGCATCACGCGCTGTGTTGGGCGATATCGCGCTGTGTTGGGCGAGATCGCGCTCTGGCCACGAGCATCGCGCGCTGTGTTGGGCGATATCGCGCTGTGTTGGGCGAGATCGCGCTCTGGCCACGAGCATCGCGGGAGACCACTGGCGTGCTGTCGTCCATTGTCATGGCCGTTGGCGTGGCTATTGAGACATGGCCATCGGCTGTTGCCGGCGTGCTGCCGGGGGGGCGCCCAAGCCCCCTGCCCCGGCTCTCTACTCAAGCGTCGCGAAGAGCCCATCGCAGATTTGGATGCAGATGGCGGTGATGTCATCACGGTAATCCCCCTCCTCTTGGCGCCACTTGGCCGCAGCTGTCTCGATGAGCTTCGTGACCGCCTCCTGATGCGCGCACGCACGCCCATCAGGCCGGCAGGCACGCAATCACGCCGATCAGGCCGGCAGGCGCGCAATCACGCCCATCAGGCCGGCAGGCATCAGAGAGGGCGCGTAAGGGTCGCACCGCGCGCGCATCGCCCACCCCCCGGCTGCCGCGCATTTCGTGGGGCGGCCAAGCAGGGGCATTGGGGGGGCCAATCCGCAAGGGAAGTAGTGCGCGGGGACGCGGACGAGTTCACACCACTGTGAATTCACAGAGGGGTGGGTTCGCAGCGGGCGAGTGCACACCGTCGAGCCCTTGCTAATAAACTTGGCAATCAGGTCCACCGCCTGCTGCGAGTCGATGAATTCCCACACCCCATCGGAGGCGATCACAATGAACCCGCTCGCCAGGTTGTCAAAGTGCACGACCTGCATTCAGGGGCCGCCATCCGACGCCGCAATCAGGGCACTCACGAGGGCGCGCTCGACGGGGCATCACGACGGCGCGCCATGGGGACATCAAGTCCCTCAAGAGACTCATAGGCCATCGAGAGGTCCCTCCGGCGTTCACACCTCGGGCTCGGCGATCACACCAACGGTCTTGACGAGGTGGTCGCCGATGGATCGGGCCATCGCGAGGCCAGGCAGCGTCATCTCGGCGTCGATCCACACGCGTGCGGGACCGCCCCACTCCTCCTCGGGCGGCGACACGAAGCCACCCGCCTTTTTGATGCGCGCCATCTCGGCAGGAGTGTCCGGCTTTTGATCCTCTGTGAGGTTCTGTGCCTTGTAGCCTGACTTCTCTGTCGGCTGCGGCTGCGCCCACACCGCGCGCGAGTCGCCCACCCAGGCCAGCCAGGCCTCCCGTTTCGACCCCGTCTGCCGCAGCAGCATGGCCACCGCGGTCGTGCCGCTTAGCTCGGCGTCGATGGTTCGATCTGCCTTGAGCAACGCGTCCGTCTCCAGGAACGCTGTCCGGAGCGCTTCGGGCTCCTTGATGCCGGCAGTGAGCTTCTGCTCGACCAGATCCGCAACCTTCCTCATCGTGAACTCTGAAGCCTTGTCGCCCGACGCGCCGTGCCCGTCGTACACGCAGAAGAGCGCCTGCACATAACTTCCGTCCTCTGGCTCTGCAAAAGGAGTGACGACGCAGCCACGATCCTGGTTGATCTTGGCCTTCGCTCCCGTCGCACCCATTGGTTCGATGCCGTGGCACGAGTACGTGCCGCACAGCTCGGGGTTGAACGACACGGGCACTACAGATTTCTGCCCCATCTCTGGGCTCACTGACAGCCGGCGTGCCTTGGGCTTGGAAGTGCCAGCGGGGGAGACCTGCATCGCTGCTGCCGCCTGGGCGAGATTCGCCGGATCCTGGTCCACCAGCGAGAGGCGTCGCCGCCGGAAGTCCTCATTACTCTTACCGCTCGCCATGATGATGGCTTGCTGCTGCGACCCCTCGCGCACTCTCTGCGCTTTACGTGATGGGTGGCCGCGAAGCGTTCAACACGACTCGTACCGGGTAGAACTCGGATGAGAGGCAAGGCGCGGAGGTGGAGTGGTGGCTTTTCCAAACTCAGTTTTGAGGCGCTGCGTCGGTCGCGATTTGCGGCAAATGCTCCAATTCTCGCTCCACACCGCACGAGGAGGCCCAGGGGTGGCTCTCTGGTTTGGACGGCGCGGAAGGGTTTATGCCAGGGGCTGGCATGGTGCCGCCGGGACCCAAAAAGCTCCCCAAGCCGCCACCGGGCGCTGCGCCTAAGCCAAAACATGGCGATCTCTCAAAGCCGGCTCCAAAGCCAGCTCCAAAGCTGGCGGGTAAGTCCAGTGCGGCCATGGGCGCGCCGAGCGAGGCGTCACCGCTCGAGGCAGCCGCCGCCGCCGCCGACATTCGCCTCGTCCTCCAGCTGCTCCTCGCCGAGCTTGCCTCAGCGGATGAGGAGCTTGACGCAGCCCGAGGAGCGGCGCATGCCGCGGCGTCCGAGGTGTCAAACCTCGAGGAATCTGCCTCGGAGCTGCAGGCTGCGGCGGAGGCAGCAACGGAGGCGGCGACCAAGGCGGCAGCCCAGGCAGCATCGGCAGTCTCGGAGCGGCAGCAGCTGGCTATCGAGCTGGCTGCGACGCGCGAAGCGAGCCGCAAGGTGGCGCTCGAGCGCGACGCTGTGTCCGCCAAAGCGGAAGCCGCCGAGAGGCGTTTCAAGGACATTGAAGTTGAGCTCAAGGCAGCTCAAGCGACGCTGGCGGCACGCGAAGCGCAGCTACGAAGCACCGAGGGAACCCTCGCAGCGCACAAGACGCAGCTGACCGAAGCAGAGGCACGACTCGCAGGGAACGCAAGGGCACTCGAGCAGCACGTGGGCCTGCTTGAAGAGCGCGCGAACGCCGCCCAAGCCGCCACCCGCGAGAGGGTCAGGGAGCTCGAAGCGCAGGCCAATACGCGGGTGGGGCATGCAGAAGGGCGGGCGGCACAAGCGGAGGCCCAAGCCGACCAGCAGCGGCGCCATGACGAGCGCCGGCTGCTTGAGCTCGCCCTCGAGCTGAAATCTCGGGAGCTCGAGATCGCAACCGTACGCCAAGCTCTTTCAGACGAGCGTGCGGGCCGGCTGGCGGCGCAGATGGCGCACGAGCGCTGCTTGGCCGAGAAGGACGAGGAGCTGCGACGCGAGCGCCTCACGATGGCTGAGAAGGACGAGGAGCTGCGGCGTGCAAGGCGCGAGCCAGCCGCGCCGAGGGATCCACTCTCATCTACCAAGTACCCCACCAAGCCACATCAAGAGGATGTGCTGCAGCCGCTCTTGCAAGTGCGTTTCGAGCGCGAGGCATGGGCGCAGCACATGAGGGCAGAGCTTGAAGAAGCTAGGCAGGCCGAGAAGGTCTTGTACCAGCGTCTCGCGCATCAGGAAGCCGCGACGGCCGAGGCGGAGGCCAAGGCACAGGCGTTCCGAGTGGCACTCGACGTTGCGCAAGAGATGCGGAAGCACAGTAAGAGTGCCGAGCTGTCCTTGTTGATGGCCGAAGATAGGCAATGGCCGCTGAGGAGCACCGGGGAGCTGACGCCAGATGAGGCGCTCGACAAAGCGCTTGACGAGGCTCTCAAAGAGGCGCTCGGTACAGGCAAGAACCAACTCGTAAAGAAAAACAGCAGAGGGGGGGGCTGCTTCCCTTTTGGAGTACTTTGAAGCTTTACGCATTACCGATTACGGACGAAAGAAGAAATCTGAAATGTATGTGTATCGTAGAACACGCCGAACCCCTGGCCGGGCCGGGCTGCGGGAGCTCGGCTGCTGCTCGTTCGATCCCATCCCGACGCGATCGGTCTCGGCATGTACCATGTTCCCGGTAGTTCCGGGATCGCGCTCGCGGGACCGGGGACGCGGGCGCGGCCGCGCCGGGCGCGCCTTCGACATGATACACGAAAATCCTTAATTTGGTATAATGCATGCAGGATCCTTTGACCGATTTGCCAATTTGGGGCTCTCGAACTACGAACATAATGCTGCTGGTACGGATATGGACATTGCCATCTCCTCGGACCCCTACCTTCCTGCGAGATCAAAAGACGCCTTGAACCAGGCTGACCGCCGCCCCACCTCCCGATTGCCCCACCGCCCCACCGTGCGCCCAGGTGGGCCTGGCCGCAGTGCTCCTGGGATATTCCACCCATCCTGACGAACACATTGTGATCCCTACTCTGAGCAGCCCGTATGGGAGCTTCTTGAGGATGGAGGCTGTAAAGGAGGACTTGAATGGGGCGAGTTTCAACACGCTGCTTCCGTGGGCAGTGGAGGCCAAGGTGGCGCGGGCGCAGGCGGCGGAGGAGGAGGCCCAGGCGGAGGAGGCGCGGGCGGCACAGGCGGCCGCGGAGGCGGAGGCGCGGGCGGCACAGGCGACTGCGGAGGAGGCGACGGCGACACGGCTCGTAGCTCGAAGCGAGGCCCAGCAGTCTGTGGCGACTACCGAGGCTCGTCATGCGGTTGACAGCCTGGCCGAGACGGCAGGACGACCTCACGCGACCGTCTTCCTCAAGAGACATTCGCACTCAAGGGAAGTCCTCTGAGCTACAGCTGGCGCTGCTCTCGCGCGGCATCCACGGTACGGCATGAAAAGGACCAGGCGTGAGGCGACGAGAGCTGCTGCCTTTCGACGCACCGATGATGTACTAGTATGATCTGTTCTGGAGTGCGCTTGACCTCTGAGTAACCTCTCAACAAGGCACACTCTTCAGTGTGAGTGTGCACTGTTCAGTTGCGCATGCTGTATGTGCCAGGAGTGGCCACACCGCAGTCACCGGTCCGGTACGGGCACCGGACGGCGGCCCGGACTACACGCTAGCGGTGGCTGCCATCCTTTGCGGGACGGTTGCCTCAACATCGTGTTTACTTTGGTATATTTGGTAGGATATCACGATCTTACAACATCACCTCAACGTATCTCCGCGCAGTCACGCGTCCCGTCGCTCTAGACGTCGAGACACTACGTTATCTGCGCGAGGCGACCTTGGACCGAGCCCGGGGTCGAACGAGCCGCCTGCAACCCGTACAACGGTACAAGAGCTGGCCCTTTTTGCAGCGGCTCTTTGTACTTACCGGATCCGGCGAAGGCCAATATCGGCCTGGTTGCCTCCGGCCAAGGGCGACATTGTGATGTACGCGACCTCCCAGTCGCTCGCATACCTTGCGAGGAACTCGTGCGTCGCGTGAATGATGCCGTACACACCCCATCGGCCTCGTTGCGCCAGGAAGACGGTCTCAAACAGGTAGTAGTCGTTGAGTGCCATCAGCCCGCCGATCTTCACCTTTGGACGCGCCGCCTCGAGGTCGCCGCACACGCCCTTGTAGTTGTGATCGCCATCGACGTAGATGAGGTCCTGGCTGTCGTCTGGCAGCTTGGCTAGGAGCGCCTTCGAGTCGCCAAGCTGGCACGTGAGCGCGGCACCTACCTCGGCCGCTGTGCGTTGAGTCTTGCTGGCGCACTCCTTGATTGCGTACCCTGAGACGTCCATCGCGACCGCGGAAATGGGGCGCAGCTGCCGCAACATCCAGCGTGTGAACGCGCCGGTCAGTGTGCCCACCTCGACGAGGCTGCCGTTGCGAGGAACCAGGATGTCCAGTGCGTGGTTGCGGTCGGCGAAGACGCGTGAGTGGGCAGGCACGGAACCCAGTGGGACGCGTGGCGGCGGCATCGCCAGCAGCGAGCATATGTCTGAACGAGACAGGTCCGTGCGAGAGCACGGAATCTTAGGCAGCGGCAGTACTGCGGTGCCCAGCTTGCCGTTGCACCTGCTCATGTTGTGGATACCCTTTTCAGTGTTCTCTTCGTCACCTCTATCGTCCTGGCCTGCCACCGAGGCCGCGAGCAGCAGCATGAGCCAATTACAATGCCGAACGCAATGTCGCAAGCTCCGCATGTCGTTGCGACGGGAGTCGCATGGTTGGTGGCGTTGACGTGCCGGTCCAATTTATATGACGCACTACTATGATTTCGACATTTGATTTGAGTTTGCATACGAAAAGCCCTATGGGGGCCGGTGAGACAAAAGACAACTTATCTTTATGCCCCAGCTTCCCCTACGATGGGATCAAAACAGAACGCGTACTTTGCGTTCGGGCTCGACGCCTCTACAAGTAGAGACCGTGCGCCCTCGGCCTCGCGCCTGCCTCGAGGGTACCGAGCAGTGTGCCGCTCGTTGGTCCTAGGCGCTCCTCGAGGCATTGAAGGGGGGCAGCAGCGTCGGGGGCGCCGTCGCGAGTACTCTCGCCATGAAGGCCATTCTTCAAGGCGGCTTGGCGCTCGAGGGGTGCGAGGCCCCTGGTGGCTGCTTCGGGGGCGCCGTCGCGAGTCGTCTCACTCCTCATGGTCTGTGCAGACCGCGTCGGTGCCACGTGGCCGCTCGCCGACGACGCAGCCGCATGCCCAGGCACCATCGCGGGCGCCGTCTCGGGCGCCATCCCAAGCTGCTGTCGCACGACGGCCAAGTTCGTGTGAACTCTTGGGTCCCTCCACTCGAGCGCGCGCGCTCGCTCGTACAGCGCGAGCGCCTGCGGCAGCTCGTGCCGCTCGTGTGCCGCAACGGCCTGATCGTAGAGCAGCTCGTGGTCCTGGTCGTCGCAGAGTGCGCGCGCCAGCACTAAGCATCGAAGCTCTGTCTCGTCGTCTCCCTCGTCCGCCGCCCGCTGCGCTCGCGCCTTAAAGTACCTCACGTGCTCGCCGTACCTGGAGGCACACTCAGAGGTACAGTCAGAGGCAAAGTCAGAGGCAAAGTCAGAGGCACTCGCCGCACTTCATCTGCTCCGCAATAATGAACAAGACAAGTCAGAGGCACTCGCCGCACTTCATCTGCTCCGCAATAATGAACAAGACAAGCACCCAACGCTGTCCCGACTCGATCGCATGGCCGGCGTGCCGTAACGCAGAGGCCTGCATCAGCGCGTGCCCGCGCGGCAGCACGACCGCAGACCCCAGGCTCTCCATGTACGTGCCTCCCCCCGTGTACTCGCTCATGTCGTTCAGCGGCACCACACACGTCACCAGTGCTCCGTCTCGGTGCACCTTTTGGTGCGTCAGCCCGGCCGCATATTCATACTGCACCACGAGAGCGCGGTAGATGAGAAGGTCCTTGGCAGGCCCGATCGCCCACTCGCCAAAGCACTTGCCTGCCAGCGCGGCCACGCGCGGCATCCCAACGTTGTTGAGCCACGCGAGCGTTAACGGCAGCGAGGCCACGGCTAGGTTGCGATTGGTATCGGCGAGTGTGAAGCCCGAGCCAGCGCCGCCGCCACGGATGTGCGCCGTCCCCTCGTCAATGATGGCCTGGCACTCTTGCTCCGAGAAGAGTGGTGCCTCCGTCTGGAAGAGGAGCGGCAGCGGCGACGTTCCGTGTGGGTCGTGCGCCGCAAAAGGGCAAGCGCTGCCCATGCCAGTGGCTCTACGGTCCACTTCGTAGCCTGTGACGGGCGGGAGCTCGGCAACAGGAGGCAACAGCTTTATGCGCGTGTAGCCGAGCTGAGGCGACTGGCTAACGTCTCGAGCATGTGCGGCCAAGTTGCGCCTGAGGCTCAGCCACTCATTCGCAAGAAGCTGCTTCGTATCGCCGAGATGGGTTTGGCATGATGCTGCTGCTGCTGCTGCTGACAGGTGGCACGAGGCTCGACGACGTTGTGCCGTATCTGCGCCACTAGTGCACACGGAGATCGAGGTCCGCAACGCCGCGCAGAGATGGAGGCATATCAAGATGCAGGCCATCCTCTGTAGAGGCCTCTTCTTCCATGACTTCCATGACCTGCGCCGACCCGAGAGAAGAAACTAGAAGCTCGGGAGTCGCCTTATTTGGATACAGCGGGAACAAAATAAATGGCGGTGGCCACACTGAAACGCACCACGTCCCCTCCAGGAAGCCTCCAACAGAAAGTACAGACTCAACGTTCGCCAAACACAGATCCCACGCGCCTTAAAGGCGACTGACCACAGTCAGGTCTGACGGGTGAATGCGGTCCGGGCAAACCTCCCCTGCACCCGACCCAGCGTGAGCTCGCGCCCCGCGTAAGGTATGGTGCACCATCGTGACGGCGCGCTTCGCCCGTGGCCGTCACTGTCGCCGCCGCTCTCGTACTTTCCGAGGTCTCTTCTACTTGCCGTTCTGCAGGTTGCAGCTCTTGAATGCGTCAAAGAGGTGACGGCACTGATCGAGGTTGTCGCCGGTCGAGGACATGCACATCATAAACTCCTTGTGCTGCATCATGCACGGATCCACGGTCGACGGAGGCGCGCCGTACTGAGGGGACTGTGCCCACGCCTGAGCAGGCGTGGGTTGCTGGGCGGCAGCGGGCTGCGCGGCGGGAGCGCCACCGCTCATCATGCCCGACAAGCTGTGGCCAATCATGGAGCCCGCCATGCTGCCGGCCATGGACGATGCCATCGTGCCCATCATGCCCATACCTCCGCCGCCGGAAGGCTGCATCATGGGCGGCGCAGCCTGGGACCCGTAGGTGGCTGGCGGAGCCGCATGTTGCTGAGCGGCAGCCTGGCGTGCTGCAGTATTGTTCTGGAACCGAGGACCTGGCGGCGGAGCCGGCGGAGCCGGCGCAGCAGCCTTCTTCTTGCCCATGCCCATGGTTACGCTTTTCGCTGAAGGCTCTGGACGTTCTCGTTCGGCGACACGTGCGCGATATCTCCCCAAACATGACGAAACGTGTGATTACATTTGGAGGGGGAAGGATCACAGTGTGAAACCGCAAGCGCAGCACTCGCTGGACCAGAAGCAGAACTTACCCTCCCACATCGACCCGATTCGCACTCACAACGTTACCGCGAACACGAGAAGCCTGACGGGCTCGGGGCGGGGTAGACCCCGGGGCTCCGAGCGGGGCGAGCGGACCAAGAGGCAACCCCCGGCAGGGAAGCAACGGCAAGCAATGCGCCGCAGACGGATCGCGCAGAATAGACACAACACGTCGCCACGACACTACACGCGCGCAGTAGAAGTGGGGTCCTGTAGTGTGCATGAGAACGCTCACGCGGTCGGTGCGACAACCTCGGCTCTGAACGTCGCATTCGTCGAGCTTCGCTGCGTGAGGATACCGGCCCGGCGCTCGTGCAGCCAGGCAGCTACCGAGGCGCACTCCTGCGCTTTTGTCTCCTGATGGGCGTTCACGACCGCCATCTGCTTGCGCAGCTTCTGGAGCTCGGAATCTCGGCTCTGGAGCTCATTATCGCGCAGCGCGAGCTCCTGCTTCGTCTTCGTCAGCTCGGTCAGCAGCCGCTTGTTTGAATCCTCCGGGAGCTCGGCATCTCGTTTCTGGAGCTCATTTTCGCGCAGCGCGAGCTCCTGCTTCGTCTTCGTCAGCTGGGCTTGCAGCCGCTGGTTCGAATCCTTCTCGAGCTGGGCATCCAGGTTCTGGAGCTCCATGTCGCGCACCCGCAGCGCGAGCTCCTTCTTCGTCTTCAAGACCTCGGCCTGCAGCAGCTGATGTGATTCTTTGCTGAGCTCCGCCTCTGCGTTCCGGAACGCGAGCTCCTCGTTCGTCTTCGTCAGCTCGGCCTGCAGCCGCTGGTTGGCATCCTTTTGGAGCTGGGCATCAATGCTGAGCATCTCCATATCTCGCACACGACGCGCGAGCGCCATGGCGAGCGCCTGCTCCGACTTCGTCAGCTCGGCTTGCAGGCGCTGGTTGGCAAGGATTCGGGCGTCGAGCTCCTCCTCGCGCGACTGTAGCAGCGCCTCGGATGCCTTGGCGCGCTCTTTCCATGTGAATAGTCTCTCGTCGTACAGATCATCGTCGTCGTCCGCCGCACTCTCCGCGTCGTAGTCAGCTTCTTGCGGCAGTTCCGCATCATGGTCCTCGAACGGATCGATGATGGATTGGCACCGACGCGTGGACATGGGGGAGGACATGGGCGATACGTTGCCACGGCCAAGAGCATCGTCGTCATCGTCCTCAAGCCTGTCCTCGTCGGCAAGATAGCGCATTCGCCCCTTGCGACCACTGGCCACTGCGCTGCTGCACGGGCCCGTCACACTGCTAGTTTCGAACGACTCGAGCGGATCGACGATGGACTGGCACCGGCGCGTGGACATGGGGGAGGACAGCGGTGAGATATTGCCACGGCCGAGAGCATCGTCGTCATCGTACGCAAGGCTGGCCTCGTCGGAGAGGTGCTTTGGCGTTCGCATTCGCCCCTTGCCACTCTCCTTCGCCCCACATCGAAAGCCTGCCATGCGGCTAAGTTCAAACGGCGAGGCCAAGAGCTCGTCCACCATGCGCGATGAAAGGCCTGGGTGACGTGGTCGCGCGGTGGTTGGCGAGAGCTCCTCGTCTGGCTCGATGAGGGGCATCCTATTCTGTCCGGGCTTCCAAAAAACTGGACCGACTGAAGGGCGAGCAAACTGGCGAGCACCCCGGCGAACGCTCAATTGAACGCGTCGCGATCGATGCTCTTTGCAGAAAGCCCAAAGCCGGCGCTTCGCATGCACGACTTCCTGCCGTGAGTGACCACACGTCGCATCTTTCTTCGCGTGAAGAACCACGTCGCACCACCTCGTCCGTCAATGCTGCGCCGTCAGGCACGTACGCGCCGCGAGTACCTCTACCAGAAGGCGGAGACAGCGCGCGAGCACTCGACGGTCGACCGCAAACGCAAGGTGCGCGAGGCGCTCGAGGGCGGTGCGCCGCTGCCCACCGAGCTCAGGCGCGAGGCCGACAGCCTGCGTGAGGAGCTCGCGCTCGATGACGTGCGCTCGGCGGCGTACCAGCCGGGAGCGGGCGGCTCGTCTTCGGCGGATGCGCTTGGCATCGACTCTGAGTACGCCAACGCGGGCATTGCCGACCCAAAGGTCCTCGTCACGACGTCGCACGACCCGAGCAGCAAGCTGACGCAGTTCCTCAAGGAGATGAAGCTTCTCATCCCGAACGCGCAACGGATGAACCGCGGCGGGAACACGGTGCAGACGATCATTGACACGTGCCGCGCCGAAGGCTTCAGCGACCTCGTCATCCTGCAGGAGCACCGCGGCGTGCCCGACGGCCTCGTCATCTCGCACTTGCCACACGGGCCGACGGCCTACTTTGGGCTACATAACGTGGTGATGCGGCACGATCTGCCACAGGTGGCGCCCATGTCGGAGGCGTACCCGCACCTTGTGCTCGACAACCTGACCACCAAGGTCGGCCGGCGCCTCGGCATGATCCTCAAGCACCTCTTCCCGGTGCCCAAATTCGATAGCAAGCGCATCGTCTCCTTCCACAACCGCGACGACTTGATCTCGATGCGCCACCACGTGTTCACGAAGGACAAAGGCAAACCGCACATGATGGAGGTGGGCCCGCGATTCGAGCTAAAGCTCTACCAGATCAAGCTCGGCACCATCGAGCAGACCGAGGTCGAGAACGAGTGGTTGCTGCGCCCATACCATAACTCGGCCAAAAGGCGCAAGGTCATGGGCGATTGACGATTCGAGTTGGACGCGCGTGGAGTCGCGCGGCGGATCTCTGGATAAATAATGAAAGTCGTGGAGCTGTAATTTTTCTAAATCGGGCCTGATGCGTTTCAGAGCAAAAAGCGAGCAAAGGTCTCGCCGACACGCAATTGCGCTGGGCACCTGACTCCATCCGAGCGACACACGGCCGCCCCGGTGCGCGCTCATGAGAGCTTGCCGTGGATCGCTCGCGCTGCGCCTAATCGCCCTCTCACCCCCTTCGTCTAGTGCAGGATCGAATTCGGGCATGTCGGAGGGACTCGATCCGAAGGTGTGGCATGAGGTCATCCGTGCGACGCTCTCTGCGTGGCTGTGCCGGCACTTCCAACCATGCTGCTGCGAACCGACGTCGGCGCACTTGCGGTGCCATCGGCACGTCGAGTTCCTTTGGCGAAAGCGCTACAAAGACGACCTCGTCACACAGTTTGTGCGCGCCGAGCCGTGGCTCCAGAAGGCTGACCGGCTGCACCTGCGCGACATGATGGTAACGTCCCTCATCGCCAAGGGCTTCCCTGTGCTCCTCGCGAACACGTCCTCATCCAAGGCACGCGTCCACTTTCCGGATGGTACGCGCCACCGTGTGACGGGCGTGGCGCTCAACATTCGGCGGCGCGACCTGGGCCAGGGCGCGGACAGTACTGGCGGTGCCCATGTCACGTGGCGGCTCGGCCAGTCGGTCGAAGGCAGCTCGGAACAGTCAGAGTACGCCGAGCACTTCAGCGCGCACTACGACTCGGCCGACCGCTACTCCGACAGCCCCACAGGCACCGGGCTCTTCGAGGTGGACGACGGCGACGTGATCGACGATGACGATGACGACCAGGGCGCGCACGATGGTGACGATTTGAATGAGCAGGACTTGCTATCCGCGTTCTCGGCGACGCTCCAGGACGACTCTTTCTTCCGACGGCCGCCTTCAATACTGCCGCGCGCCGCCGCCGCCGCCAATGCTGCCGCCGCGCGCCGCGCCTGCGCTAGCGCCAGCGCTGGCGGCTCCTCCCGCGGCCAGTTGCCTGCTGCGATCGGCGGGGGAGGCGACAGCAACCTTAGAGGGCTGCCTCGGATGCCGCGGCATGCAGACAGCGGCGCCTTCGGTGGCTTCGCGCCAGATGTAGATCTGCTCTCGGATACCTCATGGCTCGAGGATCCTCCGAGATTACCTCCGAGATTTGGATCTGCTCGAGATTTGGATCTGCTCGAGGATCCTCCGCTCGTAACCGTGGCCGACCGAGGCGATGGTGCCAGCCCGATCCTCGCGTACACAGTTCCCGAGGCGCGGCGTGTCCTCTGCCCAACGGCGGCTGCGGAATCAACCCCTGGCCGAGGAGGGACGTACAGAGAGGTGCTGCGCGACGAGAAGCGAAAGGAGGACGAGCAGTGGCGACAGCAGCCGCAGTGGCAGCCGCAGCGGCAGCAGTGGCAGCGACAGCGGTGGCAGCAGCCGCAGCAGCAGCACGAGAAGCAACAGCAGCAGCAAGAGCAGCAGCTGCTGCGGCCGCGGCTACAGGTGGCGTTGACCTCGAAGGCTGCGCCGCCCACCTGTAGACCTCTGCCCGCCGGCATGACCATGGCCTTGAGGGATGCGCCGGCAGCCATAGGATGCTTGCCCCCTTGCGTCACGACCACCAAGAGGGCGAGCGGCGCAAGTGGCGCGTTGCAACTCCGGGCAATGATGGCGGCCTCGGCAGCCTCCTCCACCGCCGCCGCCCTCTCCACCGCCGCCATCGCCACCGCCGCCGCTGTCGCCGCCGCCGCAGCCGCTGCCGCTTCGACCAGCGGCACCGGCACAACGCCCACTGTAGCATGCGTCACCCCTTCCGTCGCACCCTCAGCCGCCACTGTGGCTGCCGTGGCTGCCGTGACAACGTTGCGAGCTACCGTCATCGGCCCCGCCCCGTCCGCTGTCATCGGCGCGGCCCCGTCCGCCGCCGGCGGCGCTGCCCCAGCCATCTCAATTGAATCCACGTCGTCGCTCAAGGCTACTGCCTCAACGAGCGATGCCTCCTTGATCTTGGGCAGAGTCAGCGCGGCTGGAGGCGATCTCAAGGCACTGAGTGAATTAAGTCAATTCAGCCAATCGCGCCTTCTTGAGCAGCTGAAGGGTCTCGGCATCAGCAAGCTCGGGGAGCGGGTCGCCGCCGTGAATATGCTCAGGAGTGTGAATATGCTCAGAAGTGGGGCCCCGCTGCCCCTGCCCGCGTCGAGTGCATGGGCCGCGCGGCTGTCTGTGGCGTCGGCGACGCCAGCGACCGAAAGCGTCGGCGCTTCGGTGCGCCTCGTCAACCGTGACGAGGGCGGCTGTGAGGAGGGCGGTCGTGACGAGGGCGGCTGTAAGGAGGGCGGCTCTGAAGAGGGCGGCTGTAAGGAGGGCGGCTGTGAAGAGGGCGGCCGTGAGGGCGGAACCTCGGGGACGGGAGATACGATGATCGTGGATCCGCCTACCGTAGCCTGTACCGAGACGATGCCTGTGCTCGAGGACGGTGACTCAGAGTCGCTTCCGGACGTGCCAAATCTCGGTACTGATCTCGGTACTGATCTCGGTAGGATCTGGTCGCAGCCCTCGCTCAGCGCTCAGCTATCGAGCGTGTCTCTTCCCGACTTCCTCACACTGTGGCCCTCGCCCGCCGCCCCCGGCCGTCCCTCTGCCCCAGTGCCGCCGACCTCAACAGCGCCCGTGAGCATGCCCGGTACGGCGCGACCGTTGGAGCGCAAGCGCATGCGAGAGCTCCTCATCGGCGAAATGGACGAGGGCGACGAGGGCACCAGCGCGGACGATGCGCTCGAGGGCGGCAGCGACGAGTGCTGCCGAGCCGGGGCTGCTGAACCGGGCAGCGAGGGGCTCCCCTCGATCTCGGGGCGGATCTCGGGGCTCCCCTCGATCTCGGGGCGGATCTCGGGGCTCCCCTCGATCTCGGGGCGGATCTCGGGGCTCGATGGCTTGCTGCCCATGAGTAAGTGGCTGCAACCGGTCACGGATGTTAAGGTGCCGGGCTCACCTCTGCTGCTGCGTCCGGGCAGCAGCAAGCGTCGAGGCCTCCTTTGATCGACTGGAACAGTGCCGTCATCTTCGAGCCGAGGCGTCGGCTCCAAAAGAAGACGCCGGGCCGAGCGTGAGCATGCGCACCGTCGAGCTGTGTGGCCGACCCTCTCCCCATCCTCTCCCCGGCCTGCGCTCCGCCTCTGGTTCACCGCGCGCTTGCCTCTGGTTCACCCGGTACCACAACCGGCTGCGAGCGGCACAGTCGAGACAGTGTTCGGTTGTACCGCGTATTGAAGTCTCATCAATCTCTTGTGCGAAAATCGCGTGCACGGCACGGCATTGTTTTGCCGCATGGCGGATGGCGCATGCCGGCGCCGGCGTCGCGTCGGGCTCGGGGTCGTCTCACGTCCGGCGAACACCCCCCTCGTCGGTTTTCACCGCAAACACGACACTCAAGACGTCTCAACATGCGTCTCAAGCACTTCACATCCGAACGCCTATCTGCGCTGGCTGCGCAGCGAGGTGCAGGTGAGCACTTTCTACAGTATTTCTACAGCAGCACACGTGTGTCCCAACGACCTCCCGTGGCTTGCACGTCCACGTAATCGCTGAACTCCTCGCACGCGCTTATCATGTAACTTGTGCGCGCACACCGCGATTCCGTCCACCGCGTCCCGCCGTCCGTGTCTTTCGTACATTCCGAGACTCCGTAGCCTCTGGCTCTGACCTCTGTCCCTCCCTCTCGCCCTCGAAAGTTGGCTGCTTGGCTCCTCTACTCGTCATCCGCGCTCACCTGTCCGAGCAGTGAGAACGGCGAGCTAGCGCGGCTAAGTGCGGTGCTCTGCGTAGGGCTCTGCGATGTCCACGCGCTCATGTATGCGCCGACGTCGTGGTCGAGCAGGCCAGGGGACGGCGAGCAGGTTGCAAAGGCGTCGAAGAGCTGGTTGTAGTTCTCTTCGCGGTTTCGAAGCTCGACCTTGTAGTAAGCCTCCATGGCCTGCATCTGCGCCAGGTCCTCGGGCCGGCTCTCGCGCTCCTTCTTCTTCAGCTCACGTAGCTCATCACGCAGGTTATCGATCTCGTCTTGCAGCGCCTGCTTTTCGGCCTCGCTGGTGCACGGCACTAGGGCCGCAAGCGCACTGCGCAGCCGCGACCCTTGCGTAGAGCTCGCGTTGCTCAGGTGCCGCTGCACCTTTGCTGATGGCGTCTTGTCCAGTCGCGGCGCGCCTGGCTCCTCCTCGAGCTTGGCTGGGAGCTGGGTGCTGCGGAGGTGCGCAGCAAAGATGGAGGGCAGTGACAGCTGCGGGAGCACGGAGCCGCTCATCTTCGGCAGCCGCTCGCGGCGCCGGCCGAGCATGCGACCAGCGAATGCGTGAGCAGGATTCCAGGGGTGAAGAGTCGATAAGGGAATGCATGCTCCATGCAGCGCTGTTTCGGTTTAAGTTCCGCTTCGTTACTTACAGTCAACAACTGTTAACCCACGTGACGCCTTTTACTGCTCCCAGGGTCGCGTCCCTTTTCGCAACCACGGTTCGGCCGGCTGATACGAGCGGCGGTCGGAGACGGGTGGCCGCGAGCCCGGAGCGAAGTCGACCTCCGGGTCAAGGGTGACCCGAAAGAGACCCTCGCCGCCGCGGCCAGTCTCAGCGCGCCGGTCGGGTCGCGCGCCGAGCACGACGACGAGGAACCAGCCGAAGGTGGCGGTGGGCACGATGTCGACGAAGGGCAGAAGCTCCTCCCAGAACGCGAGCAGCGCGAGCGCCGGCCAGTCGAAGAACAGCTCGATCGCGAACGCGTAGGCGAAGGCGAAGCCCACGTCGGTCAGCTCGTTGAGAGGATAGAAGAGCGACTCGTCGCCGCCATTCAGAGGGTAGAAGAGCGATGCGTCGCCCGCCGCGTCGAGCAGGACGCATAGGATGAGCTCGAGCCAAAGGCCCGGGCTCACCGCGTTGGCGGGGGCGCTGGTGCTGCTGCTGCCGGTGCTGCTGGCACTGGCAGAGCCGCTCGTGCTGCTGCCGGTGCTGCTGCTGCGGCGGCGAAGGCCGAGGCTGCGACGGTTGGGCATGGTGGCGCCGCCTGCGTCGAATGCAGCCGCCTCCGCCTCTGTGAGCTGCGTACGGAAGAGGGAGCTGCTGCTTTCGGGCAAGCTTTTGGTGGCCACGCCGCGCAAGGTACCACCACCCAAGGCGAGCGAAGTCGCAACGACCAGAAGGACCACTGCCGCCACGCGCTCCTCTTCGAGCACGACGCGTAGCTGGTCGCGCGTGTCGTCAATAAGACCAGCCATGGATGGGAGCGCCGTTTGGTAGAAGCCTTCGAATTCACGCACCGAGTCGAGCATGCCGGAGAACAGCTTGCTGCCCTCGAGAAAGGCGTTGGCCGCTTCTTCCCGCAAGGCTGTCGGTTCGAGGGCGAGCGAATCCGGGGAGAGCGGTGCTGCGAGTGGCGAGTCGAGGGAGAGCGGTGATGCGCGAGGCTGAAAAGACGCGAGTCTTTGCAAGCTTTGCATGCGCAATGCACAACGCGGTGTCGTGTTTCGTGTGAATGGACTCACTTTGGTGTGAATGTGCACGCACCCAAAATCGACGCGAGTTTTCCACATAGTGTTATCGTTCACATCGTTATTAACGCGCGCCTCCCTGCACACCAGCGAATGGTCACGCGTTATAAACCGGCTGCACATGAGCGAAGGCGGCATTCGGATGCGCGCGTCACACGTCCTCATCAAGCATTGCGAGAGCCGCAACCCCGTGAGCCGACGAACGGACTTATCTACGGAGAATGTGACTGTCGCCGCGGCACGTGAGGAGCTGAGTCGTTGGCGTGATGAGCTGCTCAAGGACAGCCGACCGATGCCCGAGAAGTTTGCGGCACTCGCGCATCACCGTAGCGACTGTGGATCATTCCAGGCGGGCGGCGACCTTGGCGAATTCGGCCCAGGCGAGATGCAGGAGCCTTTTGAGCAGGCCACCATCTCGCTGCCCGTTGGCGAGGTGAGCGGCATCGTGAGTACAGACTCTGGACTGCATCTGATCTACCGTACGGCATGAACGCGGGGGCTATCGCCGAACGCGCGCGCCGGCGCGTCTCTCACGCCATTGGTGCTACGCGGAGCCTCTTGCTCCGACCTGCTGCCATTCCATTGGGCTCCTTGCACAGCTCGCCTGCCCTCTGCCCTTCTCGGGTCGGAAGAATCGGCGGCGGCCGCCTGCCGCAGCATCCTTGCCGAGCCGACCTCTGCCGGCGGGCGAGACGCCATGAGCTCGACGAAGGCTCTCGCTCTTCCACAGCTGAGACGCGATTGATGAAGGGGCGCTTGTGTGCGGACTCAGCACGACGAAACGACGCGACACAAGCTGCTCAGGTTCAATGCTCTCTGGCTGTACACGCAAATGCTTGAGAGCACGTCGCGCGGAGTGCCGCGTTGTGGCCTGCTGGCCTCGTCCTTCTCGATAAGTGGATTGTCTGGTTCGGCGAGCCGCACAACACAACCTCGTGGAGGCTCATCGGAGGCCTGAGTGTCTGCTCCCTGACAACAGTGTTGCCACCTAATCGTAGCGTTTAGAGACGGAGCCATCTCAAGTTTGTTTCGGAATCTATTTTGCTCGCGTCGCATGCGGCATGGCCCCCGAAGCAACGCACGAGGCACACGTCGTCGAAGATGGCCACACCGGATGGCGCATGAAAAATAAGCTGTTGGACTGCGGCACACTGCGGAATGCAACGGAATGCTATTTACAATATATACCTGTCCTTCAGCTCAAGGCATACCGCGTACCGGTTACCGCTTACCGGCGGTGCGAAACGCAAACGGCGCACGCGTGTTCACGACGCAAGCAAGCAAGCAAGCAAGCACGCACGGTGTCTCCTCGTCACGTCGCATTGCATGCAGCAGCAGCATGTAGGCGCCACTCTTGCATTAACGTCCAATTGTTCATGACACGTCGGGGTCAATCTTGCAACCATGCGCACACATCTGTATTATCTGCTGCAGAGGGGGTCGCGAGGTCACACAGGGCACAGCCACGCAACTTTCAAAATGGCGCTCAAATTCGTCACTGGGTTGTGTTTCGGTCTGCGGGATGTAGAGTCTCGAGGAATGTTTCTGCGGAACTTTTTTGATTTCAGATTTCAGACTTGACTTGGCACGTTACTATTGTAGAACCGATGCATGCACGATCTCTCTTCACGCGTCTCTTATGGAGATTGAGATTCGAAAATTATGCGCCAGATTCGAACTTGCGTTTTTTTGTTGACGTTGAGACGCGCTCCGAAAGCGGCCCGAGCGCGTCCGACGTAGACACGCGGCATGGCGACCGCCATGCCGGAGAAGAAGCAAAAGGGGAGCAAGAAGAAGAAGGACCAGTTCGCGATGACGTGGATGGACCCCGTTGCGCTGCCTGCGACGTCCCCCGGGAACGCGCCTCCTCCTGCGCCCGAAAACTTGCCCGTCGCCCCGGTCCAGCAGCCACCCAAAGTCCAGCCGAGCAAATTCCAATGGAAGCAGCCGACCAGAGGATGGCACAACGGGGTACCACCGGGCATGGCGGCAGCACCGCCCCAGCCACCGCAGGCGAGGTCGCCGACGCCAACGCTTCCTGAGAAGCGTCCTGCCGAGGGGACGTCTCGTGCGTCTGTCTCCTCGCCGACACAGCGAAGGAAAGAGGAAGTCAGAGATCGGAGCTGCATGGGCCAGGGGTTCTATATCGACGACTGGCTATGCGGCGCTGCGGCGCTGTGCACGCAACGGCCAGGAGGGCCAAACCCCGCGACGAGCATTCCAGGCAACACGGGCCCGGGGGGGACGGCGCAGCAAGCGTTCCTGCACGTCGAGGCGGCCAAGGTGCCGACGGGGTGCGGGGGCGACTGCTTCACCGGGCGCGGCCCCAGTGCGTACTCGGCGCAGTACGTGTCCACCCCCACACTCGACGATTCCACACTCGACGAGCTGATGCTAGTGGAAGAGGAGGGCGGCAAGGGTGGCTTGTGGAAGCTCGTAACGGACCTCTTCGCCATACCCGGGCAGCAGCAGCAGCACCAGCCGGGCCCGCAGACGCCATCGCACGTCGTGGTGGCCCCGCCCACGAGCATCTCGCCGAACCGTCCCATCCCACCCAACGCGAGAGACATGCACCGCTCGCCTGGTGCCCCCCCTCTCGGGGGCAGCTTCCGAGCCCCCCACGAGAGGGTGGTCGCGCCCTTCGTCTTCCAGCCCGCGCAAGAGATCACGCCGCCGCCCGAGGACGTCGCCCACGTCGCGCTCCTCCTCGACGACGTCGTGAACGAGACACACTGGCCCGGCTTCGAAGGCGATAAGGGGCAGCCGCCGTTGACACATTTATTCCACTTGGAGCAACTCCAGGAGCAAGCGCTGTCGACGGGCACGTCGCCTTCGGACCATACGTTTTCGGTCAACGAGTTCTCGTCGGCGGGGGACGTCGCCTCCACGCAAGGTCACGAGACAGGTAACGGCAACGGAAGCGAGCGAGCAGACAGCATCGACGGCACGACTGACATGGACACGATGGAGGTAAAAGACGATCCCACTCCCTCCCCCCCGCCTACCGTGCCCACATGCGCCTGTCCCCCACGCCCACGCTACGCCATCGCACGGCGGGCACTTTGCATGCAGACCCCCCCACCGTTCGATTCGGCCATCCGCCGACCCTCCCCACCGCGGCTCTCGCGCCGCACTGCTCCCCCCTTTTTCCTCGCCTCCACACTGTTTCCCCCTTTCCCCCCGCCCCATTGCTTCCCCCCCTTTTCCCCGCCTCCACTGCTTCCCCCTTTCCCCCCGCCCCACTGCTTCCCCTTCTCCTCCGCCTCCAGAAGCGCGCGCTCACTTGTGCCCGGCACCCTCTCGTCTCGCTCGCAGGTGATGAACCTCTACGAGGATGCCCTGCAAGACGAGAACAAGCCCGGCGGTCTGCACTTCGCCGGCGCCTTCAACAGCGGGCAGAATGCCTACAAAGCCAACTGGATCACAGATGAACCCTTGGTCGTCTGTGTCGCCGGCCGGGAGTCCCCCCATATGCAGCTCTACGCTGCCAATTTCGGGCCGATTCCAACTGCCGTCGGCGGCGACGACGGGCGCGGCGGGCAATGAGCCCGGCCGCCCCTCGCGGGGGTAAGGCTAAGGGTAAGGCGGGGTCTGATGGCCTCTGACCCCCTCAGGGTACCGGGGTACAATTTGTTACCACCTCTGCTCCCTGCAGCCAGTAAAACGGCTGCTTGGCAAAGGCGTTCACAATGGCTGGGAAGGAGGAAGTGGTTCGTGGCGAAACTTCGGACATCGGTCTGCTATGGTGCTCATGAGCTTGAGCAGGTGCTCTCGATTACATCGGCGGCATCAGGAGCAGGAATCTGTAAGGAATCTGTGGCCGCCGCAGGTGCATGCTAGCGTGGAAGTGCATCTGTGGCAGCTGCAGAGGGGGGTTTGGAAGTGCGCATGCATTTGTGTGGCATACATCGGTGCGGCATCTATGGTGCTTGCCCTGTTGTGATGGGAGCTGTGGCGGTGGTACGAGTCGGGATTACTCTCGGGCATCTGTCGGGGCACCATGCGGGGCACGCGGAGTCCGGCAAAACCTCGCATGCATCTGTCGGGGCCCGCGGAGTCATGTCATGACCTCGCACGCGAGAGGGGTGGGGATGGGGAGCGTGGGAAGGGTCCGACCCGACCCCCGCGTGCGCGTCCGAGACCGACGACCCATTTGTGCTTGGAGCCCATCGGTCGTCCCTTCTGTCCGGTCTCGTAGCGTGTTGGGGTTGAGAGATGAGAGTCGAGTGCGCGGACCGCGGAGGTCGGACCCTCCCGACCTGGCGACCATTGTCGTTCGCGTGTGATGCCGCGATGTGTCGTCCGCTGTGTGCGGTTTTCGTTTTGCGGTTCGACCAGTATTGAGTGAAGATCGCTGTGTGCAAGACCTGCATTTTGTGGCGATTGGCGTGAGCTGGAGGTGCCTGGGGGTCGCTGCGCCTGCGGCGGAATGCGGGTCTAGTTAATCGCGGGGGATACGTCCGGGGACACGTGTGGGCGTGTGATGTGTTCGCAAATCGTATATCCGGAGGCGTCCAGCTTTCAGCGCTTTCCAGCAGGCCAACGAAATCCGCCACGCGGCCAGACTCTACTCCCCACCGTTCCTGCCGACCTCACGGCACCGTCATTTCGATTTCCGGACAAACCTCATTCGAACTGACGGCCCCATCGATGGCCCGTGGAGGGAATCATGGACGGGGCCCCTCTATCCTGCCTCTATCGCTGCGTCTAACACGCGTGCGCGGTTGGAGCGCCCTGCCGGAACTCGTAGCTGGCGCTGAACTGGAGCTCCAGCTGGCGGGCGGGAACGTGCAACCGAACGTACGGCCCCCACTCGATTTCCTCGTGCTTTCCCCGCTTGTCCCTACTCGTTCTTCTGCCAAAGCCTCTGGATGACTTGACTTGACTTGGATGTGTGCGGCTCTAGCGTCGCTCGTCTAAGCTCAACGTCTCTCTATTTTCGTGGGGCACCATGTAGCTGAGCGAGCTCCCTACCTGCTGCCACGGCGTAGCGCCCGTGCCTCACCTCAGCGACGGTGATGCTCCTTCTGGTCCCCCTCTACGAATGGGATGGCCTTGCCGCCGATGAGCATCGCATTACGCCCGAGATCGACAATCGCCTGGTATTTGCGCATTAGATCGAGGCCAAGCAGCAGGTCGGGCCCGTGGTTCTGCTCCAGCACCGTGATCGAGCAGTCCACAGCGGTATGGGAGCCGAAGCGCACCGTTGCGAGATGCACACGGCCGAGGATGCGTGCTGCGCCGACGCCGGCGGCCACCCCACGGAAGCGCGGATCCACCTTCTGTTCCAACTTGCAACGCTGCACGCACTTGGCCGTCATCACAGTCATCTGGGCGCCTGTGTCCACAAACGCTTTGAGAGGCACGTCGTTGACGGAGCACGCCACATAGAGCATGGGAACGGGCACGAACGCTTCTGGGTTGACCTCGAACGCCATCTCAAGCTGCTCGTCGCGCGCCTTGTGCCGCGCCTCCCGTTCAGGATCTATTGCGCCATGCCGCTGCCCGATGCCGCCAGCTGATCGGTCGTACTCGTGCGCCTGCAGCGCCTGGGCCAGCTTCTCATCCCGCATCAACTGCTGCTGCTGCTGCTGCTGCTGGAATGGATTGCCGCGCATGTTTGGTTGCATGCCCAACTGCTGCTGCCGCTGCGCAGCTTGGAAGGGAGGCTGTTGCAAAGCATTAGGCACGCCACGCATGTGTGGCTGAGGCATGTTTCGCATGTTGCGTGTGTGAACGGGCTGTTAATACTCGGAGAAGTTCGTGAGAGGAACACACCCGCTCGTGTAGACTTTAAACCGGAAGTACGCTACGAGAGTGCCACACCAAAGACACCTGGACGCCCTCAATCGCCCCAAACCGCCGCTACCGTAACGCCCTGCGTGCACTACCATGAGGGGGCCGAGTATGAACTAACAGGGGGCCGAGTATTAACTCACACACCAGAGCGGGAGGTGTCGCGTAAACGTTCACACTGAGCTTAGAGGCCAATGTGTGAACCAAACACAATGCTCATCGCGAAGGAAATCGCCGCGTTGGGTGAGGGCCGGACGGCCATGCGTGCTGCTACGGCGCTCAAGCACGAGGCCATGAAGGGTCGCGATCACTCGTCCGCGATCGCTGCTGCCGGCGCGATTCCTCCGCTTGTGGCGCTGCTGGGACCAGACAGCCCGGCGGAGTTGCAGGACGAGGCTGCCGCCGCGTTGAGAGCTCTTTGTTTGGGCAGCGATGAGAATCGATCTGATGTTCTCGCAGCCGGCGCAGTGCCGCCGCTGGTTTCGCTCCTCAGCTCAGAGAGTGCTGAGACGCAGGAGCAAGCCGCGGGACTACTGGCGTCTCTCGCGATGAATGGCGAGACTGCTGCTGCCATCGTGACCGCATCGGGCCTGCGGCCACTCATCCGCCTGTGCGCTGAAAGAAGATGTGGAGTACAGTTTGAAGCGGCGAGCGCCTTGCGCAACCTCGCGGCGCACTCTCCCCTCCACCATGCCATCATAGAGGCCGGCGCCACACCAGTGCTCGAAGGGATCCGGCATGGGGCTGCCTCTGCGACACGATCCGCAGCGCAAGGCGCACTGAAGCTCTTGGCGCCTGGGCCTGCCACGGGGCCACTCGCCCCACAACCCTCGGCGCTGCCGCTGCCTTCGTCGCCGCCTCCGCCCACGCACCCTTGCTCCTTGGAGCCCGTTCCAGGCTTCCTGCAGGGCGCATGGATTCGTCACTACATCCGTCGCGCTATTGACGAGATCGGCACGCTGGGCCCCCCTTGCACGCACCCCGTCCTGTACGTGCAGACGCCGCACGCGTTTGTGGACGTGCGGCCCTGGCACGGGCCCGCGAACGAGGGAGCGACGATGGCGTTCGCAGGAGTGACGACTACCCTCTCCGTACTGCCGCCGGGCGCGGGAAGCTGGGCGTTTGGAGGCGCACGGCGTGTCTCTTGGCACGCGTGCCACAACTGGGGGCCGCCCCAACCTGAGTATGAGGCCTGCTGGGCTGAGGCGCTCAGCGGGTCGCCTCGGGCGACTGAGGATGTAGGAGACTTTGCCCCGGTCGACGCATGGAGCGGCACGGTGTGGCTCGCCCTTGATTGGCCTTGATGGGCCTTGATGGGCCTTGATGGGCCTTGATGGGCCTTGATGGGCCTTGCTCGACCCTGATGGCCCAAATGATGGCGCCCCTCATCAGGCGGGGCGGGAGCGTGCTTGTCACCGATGGCCCGTGATGGCCCACATAAATTGATGGTGTGAATTGATGGTGTGAATTGATGGTGCCCCTCCTCAGGTGTGGCGGGAGCGTGACCCTAACGGTACACTCGAGGAAGAGTGGGAACGCATCGATGGAGGCGACGGGCGCTTCTTTGCCGCCCGACGCGGCGCCGCTCTCTTCGTCGTCGCGGGCAACTATTGGGGCTATGTCGAAGACTGCGGCGAGCGACACCTGGAGGGGGGCTCAGAGGGCGCGGCAACGACAGCAGCGTGCTACGCCGTCGGCACAGTCCAAGTGGCAACGGCGCCATCCTCGGCCAATGAAACGACCGTCGCGTGGCGAGTGGAGCGGTGCACGGATCAGCAGCTCGAGGGCTCCTGCCTCTCTCTGGCCGGGCAGTCAGCGGCGGAGTGGACGCTGCTCCCTGGTTGCACGCTCAGCTGGCCGCCTCCAAAGGCACAGCAGGGGCCGCTCAGAGCAGGGGAGGTGCAGGTGGGCAGTTTCCTGTGGCCGCCGCCTCAATTTCGTGGTGTGGCCCACTAACTTCCGTTTCTACGTAGTACAAAAGGTGCTTTAAGTAAACCTCATCTCACCTCAACAGGGCGCGTTGAGCTGACCTTATCTTCGCAAAAACCAGAGATCGGCTATTATTATCCATAATGTAACTCGTCGGCTGGTGCTGTGAGACAGCGCGGCGCGGTGTGGCCGTGGCGCGGCGTGACTGGAGTGCTGACTTCGTCGGCGCGCACGCCGGCCGAGCAGAAGATGGCCTGCTCATTTCGGTGGACGCCCTACAAGGCAGATGCACGCATGGGCCTCAATCACCAGATGTCGTCCCTCTCCTGTGCCATTAACGAGGCATCCTTTCTTGGGCGCGCGCTTGTGCTCCCGGCGTTCATTTGCACGGACAGCGGCCACAACCGTGGAGAAGCCTGCCCCACGTTTGAGAGCCTATTCGACGTCGAGCTGCTCGGCAGGCTCGTTAAGTTGAGACTGAGCAATAGCACGAGCGAATCGGGCTACACCACGATTCCCAAAACCTGCGGATCTCGCTGCGCACGTGACGAGTACTCGTGTGATCGCCACCCGTTGCTCGAGCGGCGTCAGCACGGCTTCTGGTTTCAGGCATGCCTCCAGCACAGCGTGGATACCGACCACTTGGCACGCCGTACGGAGGCTCTGCTGGGCCTGCCGAATGGCCACTACGACGCCGAGACGGCGCCTTCCCTCGCGCTTCTGCGCTCAGGTCTCTTTTACAGCAAAACACTCAAGGCGATTGCGCGCAAGGTGCGGCGCCAGATTGGGGGCACGTACAGCTCCATCCACCTTCGGCGCTCCGACAAGCTCCGGGCAGCGGGTGCAGTACAAGCCCGCGTCCGTGATCAAGCCACGCAGACGACCACGTTGCTCTCGCTGATGCGGCATTGGATTCCGCCCCGAAGCACCATATATATTGGCTCGACTGAGCCACCTGCCTTCTTCGCACCTATGGCGTCGTCGTACCGGCTGCTCTTCGCGAGCAACTTTTCAGAGCTCCTCGAGCCACTCAGCAACAACTATGCCACGTACGCGGTTGAGAGCCTGCTCTTCGTGGGTTCCGAGCTGTACGTCGAAACTTACGGCTACACGCGCGGCAATTACATGCGCGGCTGCTTCCCGTACCATGTGCAGCCCAAGGCGGGGGTAGGGGGCAGGCTGACGAGGCAAGTCTTCGGCGTCGCCTACGGCCGAGCGTGCAGCCGCATGTGCCACGAAGACTTGCACTTGATACCGCCGCCGACACAGCGTTGCGTGCCTGATGGAAGCTGAGCACGTATTAACGGAGGCCCAGTACCACGTGCAATTAGCTTCGATATTCTTCACACAACACACATGCACAGACTATACTCGGACAATCTCGAACTGCAGCGGATGGGGCGGATTCTGGAGTACTCTCTGGCTCTTGCATCCACGTCCGGCTCCAGAAGTCCTGATCGCAACTGAGCGGACATCTTAGGACATCAGCTAGCGAGCGACGAGCCGATGAGCCGCTCGTGGGGCAATGAGCCGGGCCAGCGCCATACGTGCTTCGATGTCGTTCATTGTGAGATCAAGATTCAGGCAGGGGACCTCGACCTCTGAGACCATAGAGCGCGGCTGCCGCGGCTGGCACGTGTCAGGGTTGACCGAGAGCGTCGTCGTGTCCTCGGACACTTCTTGATGCAGCATGTTCTCGTGCGACACAACGCGTTTTTTGCGGCGCAGCAGGAATATTGTGGGCAGGGCGCGCCAGGCATCAGCAAGCGACATGTCGAGGAGTGTGCGAGACGCCACCCCGCGCGAAAGGAATAAGCGCCCGCTTTCGTCATATTTTGTGTGGAAATGGACACGAATTCCACAGAAAGAGAAGGTTTAGAACCCGAGCGCCTGAAACTTTGGGGGCTCTACTATTCCGCCGACAGCCCGTGCCGGTGTCGCCGCCCATAAAACTCGATTATCGCGCGCGCCGGCGCTGCCCATCCTCTGTTGCCTCTGCAACGGCGATTCGGGCGGTCAGCGAGCGCCTCTAGGCGCCCTTGCGTTTCGTGAGGTGGAGGTGCGCCTGGAAGAGGCAGAGCTTGCCGATCGGATGGTCGAGGCGCCAGCCGTGCCCTGGGTCGTCCTCCGGCAGCAAGAATTGGTTTGCCGCCGCGCGGAGGGCGACGAGGTCTTCATCCAGTCGGACTGGCTCGCCCCGGCGGAAAAAGGCGTCACGAACGGTATGGCGTACGCCCTCCCCGGTCGCTAGCGCCGTCGCTTGCTTCATCACGTTGCGCAGGTTGGCGGGAGAGAGCTGTGGGCTAAAGTACTGCTCCATCTCCGCCAGCCAGCCCGACGCCTCCTCGTACGCCGCCGCGACAGCTGCACGCTCGTCGGGGCTCATCACCTCCATCAGAACTCCTTTGGCTCTGGAGCCGCGCCCACGCCCGGCGCCGACCGTCGCGGCGCGCACCTTCTTGCGCACGTGCATCGCCTCTCGTTCCGCAATCTCGAGCTCGGCGGACTCGTCCGCGTACCGTTTGGGATGCGCTGCATCGGGCGATGGCAGTTTGTGAAGCCGGGACGATGAGCGACGGTTGGCCTGTGCTTCGACCATCCTGGCGTGTCGCTCGGCCGCTCGGGCCGCGCGGACGACGGGGTCGACGGGCGGCTTCTCGGGCGTCTTGGCGCACGCGCGGAGCGTCTCGGACGCACTCGCAACGCCAAGTGCATGCAGGACGAGCGCATTCTGGCGCATCGTCTCGAGACGCTGCAGCTCGTATGCCGAGAGCGCAGCGGCGGGGGTGGCTGAAACGGGCACGGTGGGCGCGGTGGGCGCGGGTGCCACCGCCTTCTTCACCTTGGCCGCCTTCTCCTTGGCCGTCTTCTCGTCGGCGGAGGCCTTCTCCATGACCGCCTTCTCGCTCGCAGCCCTCTCGGATGCCGCTTTTTGGGACTGCCGAACTGCGAGAGCGATGCGCAGCGCCTCCTTGACCCGCTTCGGTGCACCCTGCAGGAGCGCCTCGTCACCGGAAAATGGGCGCAGCGAGTCAGGCTTGGCCCAGACGAAGGCATCATCGCCAAAGCTCATCATGAGCAGGGCGTCCGCCGATCGGCGTGCAGCCTGGACCGCGGGTCCGCCTTCCGTCGGATCGATGATCCTAGCTGGCCAAGACGCCATCCCATCGACTTTGACGCCACCAAAGCCCGTTACCCAGCACAAATCGCCTTGCTGCATCAACACGCGCGGGTCGCAAAAGAACCCATGAAGATCGGTTACAAGTCAAGTTCTAACATGTTCATCATCAACTTCAACTGAAAATTTGTCCCGAAGGGGTAGTTCAAGTTCAAGTTCAAGTTCAAGTTCAAGTTCAAGTTCAAGTTCAAGTTCAAGTTGAAGGGGTTCATTGTATGAGGAGGTTGTCTGGAATCACACACCCAACCCACACCCAACGTGCACACACCGCCACGTGCATCTGGTCCGGACCTCCCGGCCGGCATCCCCACCGCACCTGATTTTGAACTGCATTAGTGATAAGGAATCTGAAGGACAACAACACAACCCAAATATGCACACGGGCGAAGGACCTCATGCGACTGGCCGACTGTGCAATTGTTGTACGAGTATAAGTGACTTGCTGTTCACGGCACCCGCACCGGCAGCTGCGTGGGCCTTTAAGCGGTGGATGCCACCTGGACCTGCGAGAGCGTCTTGAGCGCATGGGTGCGCATGGTGCGGTGCAGGTGCCATGGCAGGGCGAGTGTTGCAAGCAGGCCGAGCTCAAGGAAGCCATGCACGAGAATGTATCTCTGGACGGTGGCATCCACAGTGTCGGCGCTGGTAATGAAGCT
>Ga0180442_100206_pt1 | contig 34671 bp, 20 predicted proteins | sample ChrtobMetP5_16mM_FD_119746 | JGI IMG/M metagenome (GOLD analysis project Ga0180442, IMG submission 119746) | Chrysochromulina tobin associated microbial communities from unialgal haptophyte culture, Seattle, Washington, USA - P5_16mM MetaG | ecosystem: Host-associated > Algae > Haptophytes >... | reverse complement strand
CACGTACGGCGGCACCGCGCCCACCGAGTCGTCGGGCACCCTGCAGTACGTGCGCGTGTGGCACGGCGGCGCGATCGTGGGCGCGAACAACGAGATCAACGGCATCACGTTCGGCGGCGTCGGTTCCGGCACCGTCGTCGACCACTGCGAGGTGGCGTACAATGCGGACGACGGCTTCGAGTTCTTCGGCGGCACGGTCGACGTCAAGTATCTGTCGGTGCTCTTTCAGGGTGACGACGCCTTCGACACGGATGAGGGCTACCAGGGCCGCGGCCAGTACCTCTTTGCGATGATCGGCTTCGGTGGCAACCACGGCACGGAGATGGACTCGCGCACCAACAGCGACATGAACTCACTGCCGCGCTCGCACCCGGCCTTCTACTCGATGACCATCATCGGCGGCGGCGCCTCGGGCCGCACCGGCGGCCTGATGCGCCTGCGCGAGGGCACGGGCGGCAAGTTTGGCAACATCGTGCTCACGAACGGCCGGGACATCGGCTTGCGTAACGATGACTGTGGCTCCGAGACGCGCACGTCTACCCTGCCCGCCGCGTCGGTTTCGATCAATACGTACCTGTACTTCTCGCCGAACAACATCATCTATGGCGCATCGACCCAAATATTGTATAACGCCGGCTCTTTCGGTGTCGCGTGCACCGCTGGGGCCTTCTCGGCACTCAACATTGACCCTGGCCTTGCGAACGTGCCAGCGTCCATGCTGGATTATACGGGGCTGAGCGGCACGTTCAATCCGCTCCCGACGGCGACTGGTGCGGCCTGCCAGAGCGCCAAGGACGCACCCCCCAACGGCGACAGCTTTTTCCAGTCCGTGACTTGCAAGGGCGCGTTCGGCACCTCGACGGACAACTGGCTCGCCGGCTACTCGTGGCTCGCGTGCAGTGGCAAGATGGTTGGGTCCACGTGCACTGGCATCCCAACCGCTCCCTTTGCTACCCTCCTCGACACGGCGGCCGCGGTGGGCGGCACCCTCCTCGCGAGCACATCCTGGACAGACACAACCTCCTATCTGCTCGCCTCGCAGCTCTTCGTGCCATCGGGTGTGACGCTCACCATCGCCGCCGGCACCTCAGTGTATGGGCTGCCCGTCATGGACACGGACCCCGCTCCGGCGATCGTGGTCTTGAAGGGCGGCATGCTCGTGGCGGCGGGCACGTTTGCGCTCCCGATCACGTTCACGTCCGTGCTTGCGGAGTCGGCGCTCGAGAGCGCGGTCAACGCCACCACAGACTCCAATGCAAACGCCATCACGCTCGGCGAGCGCGGCAAGTGGGGCGGGCTCATCCTGCTCGGCAACGCGCCGACCAACGTGGCGACCACCACGCAGATCGAGGGCATCACCGGCTACACGTACGGCGGCACCGCGCCCACCGAGTCGTCGGGCACCCTGCAGTACGTGCGCGTGTGGCACGGCGGCGCGGTCGTGGGCTCGGATAACGAGATCAACGGCATCACGTTCGGCGGCGTCGGCTCCGGCACCTTCGTCGACCACTGCGAGGTGGCGTACAATGCGGACGACGGCTTCGAGTTCTTCGGCGGCACCGTGAACGTCAGGTACCTGTCGGTGCTCTTCGCGGGCGACGACGCCTTCGACACGGACGATGGCTACGTGGGCAAGGGCCAGTTCCTGTTCGCACTGCTCGGCGCTGTGGGCAACCACGGCGCGGAGATGGACTCGAGGTACGGGAGCTTGCCACGCTCGCACCCGGCCTTTTACGGCATGACCATCGTGGGCGCCGGCGCCCTCTCGACGCGCCCGGGCAACGCGATGATGCGCCTGCGCGAGGGCACGGGCGGCAAGTTCGGCAACATGATCCTCGCCAATGTCGCGACGCACCCTGGCATCCGCATCGATACCTGCAGCAGCGGCGGCAGCACCGCGCCCACTATTGAGTCGGTGCTGCCGGCGTCGACGACGTCGCTGGGTACGTACCTGTTCTTCTCGTCGAACAACATCATCCAGAGCCCCACCGCCGGCTTCCAAATTGTGCCGCCATGCACTGGCACGGCGCCGGCCTTCGTCAACGCGGATCCGCTCATCTCAGGAGGCACGTTCACCGAGACCAGCATGGTTCCGATCGACCCGCGCCCCGCATGCGGCTCGGCCGCGTACTCGAACGTCGACCCGGTGCCGAACGGTGACGCCTTCTTCAGCGCGACCACGTACAAGGGCGCGTTCGGCAGCGTCAACTGGCTCGATGGCTGGTCGTTCTTCAACCTGCCCAACCGTCGAGGCTTTGTCAACGCCAGCTTCACCTGCCCCCCGCCGCCGTCGCCGCCGTCGCCACCGTCGCCGCCGCCGCCGCCCTCGCCGCCCTCGCCCTCGCCGCCGCCACCCTCGCCCTCACCGCCGCCGCCCTCGCCCTCGCCGCCGCCGCCGCCCTCGCCCTCGCCGCCGCCCTCGCCCTCGCCGCCACCCTCGCCCTCGCCGCCGCCGCCCTCGCCGCCGGCGATGAGCGTCGTCGGATTCACCCTCGAGCTCGCCGGCGACGTCACCTCGTTCACCCCGAGCGTGCAAGCCGAGATCAGTAGCGCGATCGCGGCTCAGGCAAGGGTTGACCCATCGGCGGTGGGGTTGACCATATCGCCGGGCAGCGTCATCGTCGGCGTGAGCATCCAGACGACCACAGCAGCGGCGGCCTCGGTGCGGTCGGCGATGGCCAGCGCGACGAGCAGCCCGAGCAGCGCGACCGCCATGCTCGCAAGTGTCACCGGCATCCCGATCGCCGTACTTGCAATCGTGACGCCACCCACCGTTGCGGACGTCCCACCACCGCCTCCGCCTTCACCATTGCCGCCGCCGTCGCTACTGCCGTATCCTCTTACGGCGGGGACTGCGTCGGTGAGCAACACCGTCGACCTGACCAGTGCACTCGCTAACACAGCCGTCGGCCACATTGTCCTTGCCCCCGGCCGTTACGCCCTCAGCGCTGAGCTCAACATCACCAGGAGCGTCGTCCTCGAGGCGGCGGTGGCAGGCTCGGTCGTCCTGAACGCACAGGCGAGCTATTCGAGTCAGCGTCGTGTAGTGAACATCAACCCGGGTCCTTTGGGCGTCGTGCAAGTGATCGGGCTCAGCATCACGGGAGGCTACGTCTCTGGATTTAGTTGTAATGCTGCAGGATGCACTACGGATGGAGTGGGTGGCGGTGGTATTGCTGTCTGGGGAGGCACAGTCACCATTTCGTCGTCATCGATCTATGGAAATGCAGCTACCTATGCGAGTGGCGGCGGTGTCTTCGTCCAGGGTGGCACCGTGGCCATCTCATCGTGCTCCATCAGTGGGAACACAGCTCCATATTCGGGCGGCGGTGTCTATGTCTCCTCTGGCGCAGTCACGATCACGTGTTCCTCGATCTATGGAAATGGAGCTTCCTCTGGCGGCGGCGTCTTCATCTCGGGAGGCACATTGGCAATCTCATCGTGCACCATACGTGAAAATGGAGCTTCCGTTGGCGGCGGTGTTTGTGTCAATGGAGGCACAGTCTCAATCATCGACTCCCAAGTGTATTCCAACCAAGCTTCCTCTGGGGGCAATTTATATGTCGACAGACAGTGCCCCCCCAGAGTCACTGTCTGCTCCCCAGGAGGTACTGTCTGCTCCTCAACGACCCTGACCGACGTCTCAGGCCCAGTCTCAACTTGCTCGCCATCGCCGCACCCGCAACGGCCGCCGTGCGCGCTGAACAGCGCCGATGGCGACAACATCACCATCCTCATCATCGGCGTGCTCTCGGCAATTGTTGGGCTGCTGTGCTGCCTAGCGCTGGTCTGCTGGTGGACGAGGCGCAGGCGCAGAGAAGTCGAGCTGCGGCGCAAAGACGTCAACAACTGGCTCCGCAACATGTCCGTGAGCACGGTCTCCGCAGACGAGCCACACGCGGGCGGCAGCGTCGCTGCGGCCGCGACCTCCATACCCAGCGGCAGCGGCGGCGGCGGTGGCGGCGGTGGCGGCGTTACCGTGAGCGTCGAGATGAGCGGTCGTTTCGTCCATCATTCCTCCGAAACGGAACGCTCTTCCCGCCCAGACGGTACGATCGTGCATGAGCAGCCGTGGAGGTGCTCCTCTGCAAGCTCCGCTCCCAACCTCTCCGTCGCTGCCGACTTTCATGACCACCACATCGACGCAGGCAAGCACCAGCTGAACGACTATGAGCTTCGCAAGGAAGGGGATGATTCGACCGGGCAACTACATGTATCCTAGTGGCCCATGCGTAAGCTCCAGTCAGTCAGTCAGTTTCGTCGCGGTCCCCCCGCGCTCACCACACCACCGTCTCAAGGGACGGCTCCGCTCCGAGCGTCCGGCTCCGGGGCATATTCAGTGTGTGCCAGTAAGTGTGCAAAGTGCTTTGTTTGTATGGATAAGCACGGAAAAGTATCTACATTGCACTATGTGACGCTCTGTGGCGCCCGCGGCCGTACGACCAATTGCGTACGACTTGCGCGAGCACAACGTAACCACAAGAACATGGTGTGGCGTGGTATGAAGGATCCCACACGCAGAAACGGCTCGACGCATGGCCGCACCACGTAAGCACGCCCCCGGTGGCGAGCCCCCCATCCAGATCTAAATAGATGACCCCGTGGACCAAGTGACGAAACCTCGGGCGTGGACCGTGAATGTGAAGGTCCTTGCCGAAGACCTCCGACACCTCCGGGCGCTCACCCACCCCACCGGGTCGGGGTGCGTGCGGAGTCACTCTTTAAAATCAACCCCTTCGAGCTGTCCCGTAGGCTCAAGGCTCAGCCCCAGCCCTTACAACGACCTTTGGCCATGGCCACCGTCGAGAAGAAGGCCAGTCCTGGCAAGACGGACCCTTTTGGCACCGGCAAGATCCTCGTGACCGACTGTTTTGACAAGTTTTCGAACGAGCAGCAAGACCCCTTCCTCATGCTGCACCACTTTGGGCCGGCGCCCATGAAGTCCATGCCCCAGTTTGGCATGCACCCGCACCGTGGATTCAACGAAGTCCCGTACCTCAAGCAGGGCCGCTGGCTCGCGACTGATCCGTGGAACATGCAGGCTGCGGGCGAGGATGCGGTCTTCGCAGAGGGGCAGCTCCAGTGGGGCAAGTGCGGAAGCGGCATTGAGCACGGGATGAAGTTCGATGCGACGTATGATGGCCCCGTGCAAGGGTTCCAGCTCTGGATCAACCTGCGGAGCGAGAACAAACTCGACCCGCCCGAGTTCCAGAACGCGAGGTCCGACGCTCTCCCACTCATCGACGTGGCACCGAAGGCGAAAGCCAAGCTGCTGGTCGGCGAGCTGCAAGGGCAGACGTCGCCCGTGGACTCGCAGGGCATCCACTGCCAGTATGTCGACTACATGCTCGAGCCGGGCGCTGAGGTGGTGCACCCCCGTGCGGCCGGCATGAGCACCCTCTTCGTGTACGCTGATTGCCGCAGATTGCCGCTGGATCGACTTTGGAGTGCTACCGATTGCATCTGATTGCCTCCTGGGTGGACTCTGGAGTACTACTGAGTGGCTCTCGAATCGCTCCGACGGCCTGTGAATCACACCGATGGCCTGTGAAACACAGGTACGTGTACGAGGGCGCGGGCAGCTTCGGCTCGAGCGCCGTCGTGGCACAGAAGGGCGAGGTGCTCCGCTTCGGCGCCACCGGCGACGTGGCGATCCGGGCGGACCGTGGCAGCAGCCTCATGTTTGTGCTCCTTGCGGGCACTCCACTCAAGGAGCCCATCGTGCAGCACGGCCCGTTTGTCATGTCGACCAAGGCCCAGATCATGCAGGTGAGGACGGCTGAGGGCTCCCGTGATGCCTTCCCTGAGTGCCTCTGATTGCGTCAGATTGAATTTGATCGTCACCGGCCCAATGCATGCAATCATGCCTGCAACCATGCTTGCTCATGCAGGCCTTTGAAGACTACCAGCGCGGCCGATTCCTGATGGAGGAGTGCACGTACAAGCTGCACACCAAGGCTGGGACGGTTGTGAGCAAGCGCAAGATTGAAGACTCCTACAGGCGGGGCCGCTGATGCCTATAAAAGGGGGGGTGCACGTGGCGCAGCGGGTGGGGTGTGCGAGCGAGTTTGGGCGCGAGAGCGCGTGTGGTAACGGCGCGGCGTACGTGAGGGTAGCCGGGCCCCGGGCGCCATGCCAGGGCGCGATGCCATGCAACTGCCAAGTCGAGTCGTCCGGGGGTGCCTGGCTGCCTGCTGAGCTGTGTGAGTGTGTGCGTGTGACCCGGGACCGCGGACGACAACCCGTGAGCGGCGCAGTCCGCCGCGTGTGGGGCGCGGGCGAGTCGAGTCTCCGCTCTTCATGTCAGTCTCTTCCACCAGTCTCCTCACACGTGTGTGGTTCTCGGACGACATAGTGATAGTCTCCGATTGAGTCGACAGTGTAAAAGTCTGTGAAAAAAACATTTCGAGCGTGCGCTGAAGTCGAATGATCGACACGGCCAGTTCCCTTTGAATACCCTTGAAGCACCTCTGCAGTCATGCAAGCAAGCTCCTTGGTCGAGACACACAAGTACCTAAACCAGCGCAAACGAATACCCTTATAGCCAACGGGGTAGGAAAGGGTGGGCGGAGAGGGCTTCCTTACTTCCTTGCTTGCTTGCAGTCATGCCACGTGGCCAAAGATGCCTAATTTGCATGCCTAATTGGTGAATTGCGACGGCGGCGCGACCCTTTTGCAGCGATCGAGCTGGTGCACGCTCCGAGACGTTGATCCGCACTCGCTTTTTGTTTCGACCGAGGCGCGAAGATGCCCACGGATGAGAGTGCCCCAAGGCCACGGCGCAGCTACAGCCTCACCCGAGTCTTCGGTGGCTTGTCGTCGCGCAAGTCGAGCCCTTCTCTGCAGGTCCAGCTGGACTTAGCCCGAGCTGAGATCAAGCTGCTGCGCTCGAAGCTCGAGAAGCTTGAGAGCATGCAGCCGTCAGTGTCGGTCTCCAGCGAAGAGAACGTTAAGCCGTCCGACCATCGTCGGGCATCCCTCAGTGTATCGCAAGTCCACGGTGGAGTCAAGTACACTGGAACACGATCCGAACTCTTTAGATCTGGACCGGAGCTTTCGACCGCGGAAGATGATGATGCTGGTGCAGAGGCCGCGGTGGCTCCCCAATCACCTCCACAGCTCGCCCCTCCACCACTCGCGCCGCCGCCGCTCGTGCCACCTCCACTGTTGCCGCCGCCGCTAGCTCCGCCTCCCCTCGCGCCGCCTGCCCTCGCACCACCACGCCTCGCACCTCCGCCTCTCGTGCCGCCTCCCCTCGCGCCGCCGCCCCTCGCACCACCCCCTCTGGGTTCGCCCGGCGGCGTGCCGCCACCGCCACCACCGCCACCACCGCCGCCACCGCCACCACCGCCACCAACGCCCCGTAACCGCACCTCGATAGACGCTGACGTCGGCCAGAGCGCCCCCGCCACGCCTTCAAAGCTCGTGGATACGCACGCGGAGAACCAGTTCCTATCGGGCATGGGGATGGCAGTGCGGGGGCCGATGCCGAGCGTTGCCATGCGGTGCGCTGCGGCCGACTCACAGGGGTCGCGCCTGTCCCCCCCCTTGACGCGCGCGCATCACTCTCTCTCGCGCGCGCGTGCTCCCTTTCCTTCCCGAATCTCTTACTTTCTCGCGCGCGCACGCGCGCGCCGCGCGCGTGCTCCCTTCCCCTCCCTCCCTCCCTCCCTACTCCCTCCCTCCCTCCCTGGACCTACCCTCACTCCTCACCTACCCCTCATCCCCTCCATCGCCCCATTGCCCCGACGACTCCTCCCCTTGCACCTCACCTCTAATGACCCCCCTCATCACTAACGACCCCCCTCATCACGAATGACCCCCGACGACTCTCCCGTTGCACCTCACCTCTCCATCACACAAACCACCTCTTCCCCTTGTGAACCTCTCCCCCCCCTTCCCCTTCCCTTCCCTTTGCAGCCCGCTGCACTGGAGCCGCGTGCCTCCCGCCAAGGTCCCATCCACCGTCTGGGCCACCGTCTGGGCGGAGGAGTTTGCCATCTCAGAGCCCAGATCACCTCGCTCGCCCAAGTCAAAGGACCCCACAGAAGCTGGGCTTGCCAGCGCGGCCTCGATGACCAACACGACGGCCGCAAACACCTCGCCGACGTCCGCCGCGGTGGCCAACCCTCATACGCTCGCCAAGATGAGCGATCTCAACCTGATCGAGCTCGAAAAGGTCTTCGGCCTCCCCCCAAAGCCCGACCCAAAGTCCGAGCGGAGCGCGGCCGACGCGGCCGACGGCGGTGCGGCCGACGCCAACGGGCTGGTGACTCCAAAGGTCCCACAGCCGCTGAAGAGGAGGGGCTCGGGCGGCGGCTCGGGCGGCGTCGCTACTGTGACCCTGCTGAGTGCGCAGCGGAGCAACAACGTGGAGATTGCACTGACGCGATTGCGGCTGAGCGTGCAGCAGATTATGGATGCCATCAGCAGTCCGACGGGCGCCGACGGCGGGCTGCTGCCTCGCCTGGCCAATGCCGAGACGCTCGGCGCGCTGCTCGCGATGATGCCAACGGCCGAGGAGCTCGACCTCATCCGAGGCCACGTGTCAAGCAAGGGCACCGCGGGCCTGGCGCGTGTGGAGCGCTTCTTCCTGGCCGTGTGTGAGATGGGGGCGGAGCTGAGTGGGGGCATGGGTCTCCTCGGCGCTGAGAGTGGGGCGAGCGACGATGCGACCAAGGGCGACGCGGAGACGCGGGAGGGCTCTGAGGAGCAGGTTGGTCGGGAGGTTGTTGATGGGGGCAATGGCGCTGGTGCCACTGCCGCCACGCTGCCGCCGCTCGTGCCTTCGGCCACGGTCGTACGCACAGTGGAGCAGCGTCTCAGGGCGATGCAGGTGACGCTTGACTTTGACGAGAAGTGCGCCTCACTCGCCGCGGCATGCCTCACGCTCCGTGAGGCATGCCGGCAGGTGCGCAGCTCGGATAAGTTGCGCCAGCTGCTCCAGATTGTTCTCGGGATCGGAAACTATCTCAACGGCTCGTCCGCCCGCGGTGGCGCGTGCGGCTTCCGCCTGGAGGACCTGACGAAGCTCAAGGAGGTGCGCTCGGCGGACCTGAGCACGACACTGCTGAGCTACGTGGCCAAGATGCCGGCGGTGGCGGCCCCTGGATGGATCAAAGACCTCAAAGAAGTGCAGCTGCCGAGCATCGCCGCGGCGCGAGGGCTCGTAGTGAGTGAAGTGCACCCTGAGCTGACTCACATGCAGCAGCAGTTTGCGCTCGTGCAGCGTGCGCTTGCGGCGCTCGAAGCGCACGCTGAGAAGGCAACTGAGAAGGCAGGCGAGGAGGGGGGCGCTCGCAACGGCGCTCGCTACGCGGCGGCGGCGGCGGCGGCGGCAGCGGCGGAGATGGAGCGGCGCATGTCCGAAGCAACGCCGGTCGCGAAACCACCAAAGCCGTCGACGGAGGACTCGCTGCGCGTCTTCCTCGCGTACTTTGTCGCCGAGAAGCAGCCGAAGCTCGAGGCGCTCACGGCGGACGTGGTGGCGATGGAGAGTGACTTCAAGGCACTTTGCAGCTGGTTCGCGGAGCCGCCGACGGCGACGGCAGAGAGCACCTTCGGACCCATCGCCACCTTTGTGCAAGCGCTCGAGCAGGCGAATGCGGACAACGTCAAGGCGGCCGAGAAGGAGAAGGCCAATGCGAAGTTGAAGCGGCAATCGCTCGGACTCCTTGGCCGAGTCGCTTCCAAATTCTCCACACCCTCAGCTGCGATGGCAAACGAGTCTTCGTCGGCCACGCCCCCCGCCTCGGGCGCCGCCTCGACGGCTCGCAGCCGGCGCTCGCTTTCTGGAGCCGCAGCGCCCACCGAGAAGAAGCCCGAGGCGGGGGTCGTCCTGAATGAGCTGCAGCAAGCTCTCAATCGCGGCAGCTCGGGCCTTCGTCGCGTCAGCAGCTTCCGGCCCGACGGAGAGATCATCAATCACGAGACGACCGACGGTATCACAGCCGAGAGCGCCTCGTACGAGACCAACTATGCTTCCGGCGGCGTCCCCGCAGAGGAAGGCATCGGGCGGCTCCATCGAAGCTCCTCTCTCCCAGCCGACGGAGGCCTCGGTTGGCGCTCGAAGAGCTTCGAGGACAGCCAGGGGGTGGACGAGGAGACACCGTGGAGCACACTAGGCAGCCTCAAACCGAGCGAGATCAAGTCCAAGCGAGCCTCCTTCTCGCGCACTACGGTCGACAGACCTTCGTCTCGCGCGTCCTCATCTCTACAGTCGACAGCGGTCGACGATGGCGTCGCCGCGAGAGACAGCAATGGCGATGGCGATGGCGACAGTCACTCGCATGGCGACCGTTACTCGCGGCCGTTACATGGCGACAGTCACTCCCGGAGTCCAGCTGACGCTCCAGACTTGCGCAAGGCCGCCCCTGGACCTCCACCTGCACCTCCGGCTCCTCCTCCACCACCACCACGGTCATCCAAGGCGAGCGTGGTTCCTTCACAGGTTTCTTCACATGGACCTCCACCCGCGCCAGGACGACCTGGACAACCTCCGCGCAAGGCGAGCGCGTCCGGCCCCCTGCAAGGCTCCCTGCAAGGCACTGGAGCGGCTGCGCGCCGTGCTGCCTCTCCATCGAGCACTCCTCCCGCATTGGTGACGCCGGCCGCCGCCTCTTGGTTGCAGCAGAGGGCTGCCACACTGGGCGAGCCCGAACGAATGCCCGAACCACTCGCCGAACCACCCGCCGAACTTCTTGCCGAACCACTCGCCGAACCAGGAGGCATGTCGCCCGCCATCATAGAGAACATCATGTCGCCTGCCGATGCCGCTGCTGATGCCGCTGCTGATGCCGCTGCTGATGCCGCCCATCAGCGCCGGCTCGAGCTCCAAGCGCTTGGACTTCCTAAGTCCAAGAACTCTCGCGCTGCGTCCGGACATGCGGACAGCCCACCTGCGCCCGCATCCGTTGCACGGGCTCGGACTCCGAGTGCACCCCAAGCACAGCTGAAATGGACCCTCAAGGCAGAGCAGGCCGTGGCCTTCGAAGAGGAGTCACCGCGTCCCCCGCCTCCAGGGGTGACGTCCCCCCCCACTAATCGGGACGCGGCCAAAACGGGGGTCCGTCACTTGGAGGCCGCACGGCCGGAGGACGACGAGTTGAAGAATGGATCGCCCAACCAAAGGCGCGTCGCTTCCTTGGACAAGGGAGCCTCGCCCGGCGACGCGAACAGCCCTTCATGGGACAGCATGAAGCGCAAATACGATGAGAGCATGAAGCGGGTAGCAATCCCACTCAAGGGTCCCGGTGGAGAGGACGAGTGCTCGATCTCATGAGAGGAACTGCCGCGCGGTTGCATACGTATTGAGCATGGGGTACCGGGTGCGCCGTGCTGTCGGCCAACTATCTGCAGGGCTATGGAGGCCCTGTGTGAGTCCACCTTCTACGTAGTAAGTGATGCACGTGTCCGCGTCTGCGCTAGGGTCTCCCTACTGCGGCGTTAACTGTACCCAGTACCGTACAGTACATTTGGGCATGCTCATATTGGGGGGGCGCATGGGGGTACCGGTAGCACGTCGATTTGGTTTCGGCAGGTGGCTGGTCGGGAGTACTTTGTGTCGGTGTATAGACAGCATTGCGGGGACAGTATGTCTCAAGCAAGCAGGTTAGTTAGTCGAAACGACACAAGTAACTGTTGATATGGTGCTACAAAAACGCCGAGTTGGGCACTTTTTATGGACGTCAGCCCTGAGCTTGCGACGCCGGCGGCGGACAGTGCACTGGCCTATTGGACAGGTAACGATGGGGCGTGGTGGTATGCCCAGCTCACCGGCAGCAGAAACCTTCCTTTATCATTCTGGCTGCTGCAGGCCGCCGGCCTCTTGGTGCTTGGCCTCATCACGTGGGCCGTGAGCAGCTTTTGGCAGCGCCACATGGACGATCGCGTAGGCTGGGCGGTCGACCGCTATCTGGATGCGACCGAATTGCTGTCGCGCCCACTGGACCGCGCGGTCCGCTGTGCGTCGCCGCGGATTGCAAGCGCCATCCACCGCCGCCTGCCCGAGCATTTGCAGTCGGCCGAGGCGCAGTGGCGCCTCATCTTCCTCGGCGTGTGCGTGCTGAGCATTTGGTTGATGGCGCTGCAGCACGCGAGCAACGCCTTTGGCGCCGCCGTCTCCAAGGGCCTTCACCGCACCGAGCTGCCCACGCTCGCGCTCGGTGCGGCGCGCGCGCGATGGGGCTGCGCGCTCGTGCGCCCTGAAGACGGCGTCCTGTCGCAGTGGCTGGCTAGTCTACCCTTGGAGGCGAGCAGCTGGCTGCTGGAGCCTGAGGTGCAGCGCGCGTGGGCCGACGATGCGCCGCGGTGGCGCGCGGCCTCGTCGCACGCATGCCGCGAGGGTAGCGCATGGGAGCTCGGGAGAGCTCTCCTCTGGCCTCATCGACTGCGTCCCGCCGCCGCCGCTGCCGCCGATCGTCGTGCTTCTTCCGAGGAGACGAGCGCGGCGGCGGCGGCGGACGCGGCGGCGGCGGATGCACGCGCAGTCGATGGTGTGCTTCACGCTGCCCGTCACGTGCGAATGATGCTGGTGAGCGCGCCACTGCAAGCGGGTGCGGCCTTCGCCTCATGGCACCTGTGGGGTCTGTACGGGGCGAGCGTGACCGTCATCCTGGGCACATTCTGCCCGACGCTGCTCGCTCACTCGACGCTCCTCACAAGTGACGCGCCCGCCGCGCTGCTCTTGCATGCTTCCCTCTGGGCACTCTGGACGGCAACGCATGCCACCTCGGCCTCTGTGTACGTGCTGTGCGCCCTCGCCTTCTCCGTACTCCTCGGATTGCTCTTGTGCTGTGGGCCGCTGGCGGCAGGCATCGCCCCAGCCATTGGCTGCATGCTCGTCGCACGCGCTCTCGGCGCACTGTGCAGTGGAGTGGCAATGGCTCCGCGCCTTACCGACGAGACCCAGTCTTTGGGCGCCGGCGAGGCCGCAAGGCGCTTGGGACGGCGCTTGGCCAGTTGGCTCGTGTCCGTCAGCTGGCGTGCCGCGCTGCTTCTGGCAGTTCTGGTGCCGTGGGCCACCGGCGCCGTTGTGACCACCATGCATGGGCAGACCAAGCGCCGTACCGAGCACCCGGACGCACCGAGCCCAGACGCGGAGATCGCGGAGATTTGGGCGCGTGCGATGCGTCGGCTGCATCTTGCTGCTGGTGACTCGGCTGCCAACAAGCCAGCCACCAGCACGCCAGCTACAGCATCGAAGCCGCGCAAGGGGGGAGGAAAGCGGCACGAGAGCGGAGGCACACCGTCGGCATTCGACAGCGCGACGACGCCCAGCTCGGCGCCCAAGGCGACGACACAGCCGTCGTCGATCGCGACGCTCCTCGTATCCCTCGCTGAGGCGTTGGACTCCACCACGCTGCTCTCGCCCCTGCTCCTCAGCCTCGCGACGCATCACGCCGCTGCGATCGTCGAGCTTGCTGGAAGCGGCGCCGGAAGCGGCGCTGGAAGCGGCGGTGGAAGCGGCCCCGCCGTATCGAGAGGCGAGTGGGGCTTGCCTCCCGATGCAATAGGCGCCGTGGTGGGCGCGCACACGAGCACCGCCTACTTATCCGGTCGCTTTGCGATGCGCTCGGAGCTCTTTGGGGCTTCACACCGACGGATGCTCCACGATGGCAGCGGTAACAGCTCACCTGATGCTGTGAAGAGCTCTTCAGGCTTCATTGACGCCTTCGCCGATGCCGCCTTGGCCTTCGCCGACGCCGACGCCGACGCCGACGCCGACGCCACCGACGCCGCCTTTGCCGATGCCGACGCCCTCGCTCACTTCCACCTGACTGCTGCACTGCTCAAGACGCCGCCGAGCACCTTCTATTTTTGGTTGTTGCTGCTCCTCGCCGCGCTGCGCCGGCCAGTCGCCGTGCTGCTTGATGCGAGTGGGCTCGCTGAGCGCCTTCGGACTGCCGATGTGCGCGTCTGGGTGCGTCGGCAGTACTCAACGCTCGCGGTACGCTCGGAGTGGCAACGCAAGGTCGACGCCGCATTCACAGGCCTGATGCAGCGCAGGCGTGAAGTCATGCAGAAGCGTCTTGAGGAGCGCCGTAACGAGCGCCGTCACCGCCGCACCACCACCGGCGACGGCGCGCACGGCAGCAACAGCACGGGTGACGAGGGCGGCAGCAGCGAGGGCGCCGGTTCGTCAACGGCCGAGGCGGAGGAGGATGAGTGGTCTCTGTTCACACACGAATGGACCGTCCGTTCATGGGCCGCCCGATCTCTTTGGCTAGTGTACCGGACCGCGCCGTGTTGGGCGATCGGGGCGAGCTACTTGATGGTGCTGGGCACAGGTGCCCCTCTAATTGCCACTCTGATTGCCACTCTGATTGCCTCCCTAATTGCATCCCAATTCCTCTAATGACCACTGATGACCACTGATGACCACTGATGACCTCCCTAATTGCCTCCCAATTCCTCTGGGCACAGGTGCCCCTCCCGCGATCGGCCATCGCCTCCTCGTCGCCGCCTACCCAGCTGCCTACATTCTGCTGGGCGCGCTGGGGATGCTCGCGACCGACGCACGACGTCACCCTTCCACGCAGCCCGCTCTGCTCGCCCTCGTCGTGCTGCTCGGGCTCACTCACGTCTTGGAGAGCCTCGGCACGCATCCCGACTACGTGGCCTACTTCGGGCCGATTGCGGGGAGCAAGGCACACGGCCACTTCCATCTGCTCGGCGACTCGTCTGACGGCGGGCAGGATGTTCCTAATTTGGAGCGCTGGCTCCAATTGCATGCTGAGCCGTTGGAGCCCGCGTACCTCGCGTACTGTGGGGAAGACTCGCCGTACGCTCGCGCCGTGCATGCACGCCGCCTGCCCGCGCTTCCTAATTTGGGCTGCCCCTCGTCTGACGAACCCTTTGACTACCAGCCGCCGAGGCTCGAGCCGAGGCAGGAGGCTGCCGACGTGCCGCGCCTGCCCCAACGGCGAGCGGGCTCTCAATACTCGACGGGGACGAGTCCGCCGACGGCGACGGCGGAGGCCGGAGAGGCGGCCGAGGAAGTTGTGGAGGCTGTGGAGGCTGTGGAGGCTGTGGAAGCTGTGGAGGCTGTGGAAGCTGTGGAAGCTGTGGAAGCTGTGGAAGCTGTGGAAGCTGTGGAAGCTGTGGAAGCTGTGGAAGCTGTGGAAGCTGTGGAAGCTGACACGGTCGAGGCGGCCCAAGTGATCCCGGGCGCCGTGACGGGCGATGAGTCGGCCGAGACGGTCAAGGCGGCATCGGCGGCATCGGCGGCGGAGGCTGAGGAGGTGCTCAACGTGCCCGCAGCGCCAGTCACGGCGCTATCGGCCTTCACGGCAGCGCAGGAGGCGGCCCTCGCCGAGACGAAACGGTTGCTACTCCGCGCCTCGCGCGCCCGACACGGCGCGCCCGACACGGCGCTCGTGGCGAGGCGCAGCGAGCTCGAGCTTGAGGCGGAGGCGGTGCTGCTGCCTGGGCTGTACTGCATCGAGGTCAACCAGCTGCATGGCCTCTCGAGCTCACTCCGAGGTCCGTGGACGGATATCGCCGAGGGGACGTACCAGCTGCTCCGGCAGGAGGGTCTGCACACGCGGCGGCTCGCCTCCGCCCTGCGCTTTGCGAGGCTGTGTGCGCTCCTGCGCAGGCTGCCTCCCGTCGGCAGTGCGGGTGGGACCATCCTCGCATGGCGCCTGAGTGCCGACGAACTCGCCATCGCCACCGACGAGGCGCCCGCGGAGCTGATTGCGAGCGACCGGCTCACTCCAGGCATGCGTCGGCAGCAGGAGCAGCTGCTCGTGCACGTGCTGCGATCTTTTGGGCTCGAGGGCGTCGAGGGCGTGCAGCTCGAGCGCAGGAGGAAAAGGCCGAAGAGGAAGGACAAGAAGAGGACCAGGCTGACTTAGTGGTGGCAACATCGGCGTGCTTGCGTCCGTTCCAGGCGTCTACGTCTCTCGTCACGTTCACGTTCACGTTCACGTGAATTTGCCATCACGGCGAGATGTTCACAACCACCGGCCCCGTGGAGACACACGCGTGGAGGGCGCAGACCTACGTGTCTCGTCTAGTACGACCTCCTTCGAAATCGTTTCGAGAATACTTTTTCGTCCAGCTCGGTACTGGGCCTAAGTATCCACGTCATATATCATTTCCTTTCAGCGTAGACATGAGTTTAGACGAGAGTTTTCACACATATCAGAGTCGAGTGGACCGGGGAAACTGTGAACTAATCGTTGCGTCGCGTGGTGCACGAATTAAGTGCACGAACTCAACACGTTGTGCACGTTGGGTATGTCATTATACGGGCGCAAAAAACCGCCGGCCTGTCCTGTAAAGCCGACGCGTCACGGTCTTCTTTTCCGTACCGTAGCGTACCGTACTCACCAGATGGAGTACCCCTTGAGGCCCATGCCGAGGCCCGTGCCGCCGCCCACCGCCCGGCCTTGCGATCGCTCGCTGTCGGCGCCGCTGGGAGCCGCGCCAAAGGGGCTCCAGCCAGGCGCACCGCCCGGCGCCGCGTTGAACGCGCCGAGGCTGCTCGGAGCGCTTAGTTGAGCACCAAGGCTGGCCACTGGCGCTGGGTTGAGCGCGGGGCCGCCGACAGACACGAAGTGGGCGTTGGGGCTCAAGTCGGCGCTCATGTCGGCTGGGGCTGCCACGCCGTCCCATAGGTCGCGCAGGCTGCCTCCGCCGAGTCCGCCGCCGAGTGCGCCGCCGAGTGCGCCGCCGAGTCCGCCGCCGAGGCTGCCACCGAGCACGTGGCCCCCACTCAAAAGACCGCCGCCGAGCGGCTGCGACGTGTGAACGCCGAGCGGCTGCGACGTGTGAACGCCGAGCGGCTGCGACGTGTGAACGCCGAGCGGCTGCGACGTGTGAACGCCGAGCGGCTGCGACGAGGCGTTGAGACGCGAGAGGTCCGATTGCCACACGTCATCAGGCGCCATCCGATCGACGCTGTTGCTGCTGCTGCTGCTCAGGCCCATTCCGCCGCCCATGCCGCCGCCCATGCCGCCGCCCATGCCGCCACCCATGCCGCCGTCCATGTCGCCGCCCATGCCGCCGCCCTTGACGTCACCCATGCCGCCGCCCATGTCGCCGCCCTTGACGCCGCCCTTGACGCCGCCCTTGACGCCGCCCTTGACACCGCCCTTGACGCCGCTTTTGACTCCCGACTGGAGCCCTTGCGCCGCTGGTGCGCCGCCGCGCCCGAGCGATCCCCCGTGCGAGATCGCAATTCGCGAGCTGTGGGAAAGAGGCGCCGCGTGGGCGCTGTGGTGGGCAGCGGGCGCATGGGCGTCGGCCAAGCCCTCGGGCGCGCGCTGTTGTGGGCGCGCTGTGCTGGGCGCACGCATCCGGAGCCGCTCCGCCTCGAGCTCCGCCGCGAGATCGAGCGTCCTCAAGCTGCCGCCGCCGCCGCCGTCGCTGCCGTCCCCTAGCGCGCTCCCGAAAAAGGTCTCGGCGTCGTTATGGGCATCGTTCTCCTCGTCGACGATCGCGGCCGCGGTGTGCTTCAAGGCGGAGGGCGGAGAGCTTGTGACGAACCCCATGGGCGGAGGGCCCACCTCCGCCGCCGCCGAGAGCGCGGCCGGCTTGTGACGACCCCCATGGGCCTCCGCGCCTGCGGACTCCTTTCCGATCCGATTCGGACGAGGGGCAGAGGGCCGGGGGGCCCCGAGCGCGACGCCGTGACGCGCCATGTTGGGCTCCGCACCCTCCGTCGCTCGCCGCTGGCGCGCCGCTTCCCGCGCAGCCTCGCGCTCCTCCGGCCGCACCCGCTCCCTCGCAGCGTGCTTCGCGTCGCGCGCGACCCGATCCGCCTCGCGGCGCGCCGCCTCGGCGTCCTTCCTAATTTGGATGGTCTGCGCCTCCGCCTCCTTCTCCGCCTCCTTCTCCGCCTCGAGCAGCTCGCGCAGCCGCCTCGCCTCCGCCTCCTTCACCTCCTTGGCCAGACGAAACTTCTCTTCGGCCTCGCAAAATCTGCGCTTCGCCTCGGCCGCCTCCTCCTCCTCGCGCTTGGCACGCGCCTCCGCCGCCACAGCCTCCGCCTCGCGCATCCTCCGCTTCGCCTCAGCCTCCAGTCGTGCCTTCTCCTCGCGCTTGGCACGCGCCTCCGCCTCGGAAGCCTCCGCCTGCGCCCTCTGCTTCGCCTCAGCCTCGAGGCGCGCCTTCTCCTTGGCCGCGTGCGCCTCCGCCTCGGCGCGTCGCTTCGCCTCCATCTCAGCGACCACCTTGAGCTTCTCCGCCAGCGCCCACTCCTCCGCGGCTAACCTCTCTCGCTGGGCACGATCCGCCGCGGCAAGCCACTCGGCGTCGAGCTGCAGCGCGTCCACGACGCCCTCATCCATCAACGCCTTCACAGCCACATCGGCGATCGCCACGTCGGACACTATGCCCTCGGGCGGCGCCTTCACAGCCATCGGCGCCTTCACAGCCACATCGGACACGATGCCCTCGGCCGGCGCCGCGGCCGCGGCCGCAGCCTTGGGGTGGGTGTCCCTGGGCGGCGCGTCCCTGGGCGGCGGCTCCTTTGCCGCCGCCGCCGCCTTGACCGCAGCCTTGTCTGCCTTGGTTGCCTTCTTCTTCTTCCCTTCCTCCCCCTCGCCGCCGTGGCTCGTCTCTCGCGTCACGAGTGTGGTTCCCGAGCGACCCGCCGGATGAGGGAGGCCGTCAGGTGCAGCTAAAGAGGCTCCCAAGCGAGCCATGGCCTCTTTGCTTGTCTCGACGGCTTTTGCTGCCGGCGGCTGCGCCGCCACCTTACCGCTCTCGTCGGCCACCGGCTCAGCAGCCTCGAGCTCGGCGGGACTCGACTTTTTGGCCACCTGTGAAAGCAAGTTCGCCATCCCATCCCTGGCTGATTTCAAGTTCATCCTATTGAGGCTCATCGACTCGCGCTGCGCCGCCTCGAGCTGCTCGGGGCTCAACCACGCCAGCGGAACTGACGTCACCACCGCCTTCGACGCCGGGCGCACCGGCGACGCGGCCGCCGCCGCCGCCGCCGCCGCCGCCTTGGGAGCAGCAGTCGTTTGCTGCTCGGAGGGAGATCGGGGAGATCGAAGCGCCTCCGTCACCACGAACTGCACCATGATCCCAAAGAGGATGATGAGCACTGTGGCCGTGTGCCCCCGCTTGGTCTGCTCAGCCTCCGAGGCCCCCATCTTGGCGCGCCGCTCGGCCATGCAAGGCACGAGGAGCGCCGTCGGGATGGTCGCCACCACAGGCACGCGCGACGAGCCTGCGGACGAGTCGATGGCGAGGGTCAACATGAGCCGCGACACCTCGAAATCGGGCGTCCAGCGCAGCTTGATCGCCGCGGTGCCACCGCGCGCTGGGATGGTCACATTGCGCGCGCAGTCGCCAAGGATTCGGATGCCCCGGTGGCCGCACGCTTGGCCGTTGAGGCTCGCGCCCGTCGTGACGATGGGCACATCGCCATTGTTGACCATCGTGAACTTTCGCGTGAGCTTGCGCGGCGTGTCGCTCCATCGGTTGGTCGCGTCGCCGCCGCTCTCCTGCCGCGCCCGCAGCGCAGCGTACGTGGTCATGTCGCTTTCACAGGGCAAATCCGACGCGGCTGCCTCGAGGTGGAGGAGGGGCTGTGAAAACTCGAGCGCGCCGCTCGTGGCGGTGCCGTACACGAAGATCTCGTCCAGCAACGAGTAGTTGTTCCGCAAGTAGAACCAGCTGTGAAAGCTCCCCAGGCGCGTCGGTGTGAATTGGATCGCGACAACCACAGTCTCCTCCTCGGAGCTGCGCACCTGGAAGGGCTGCTTCAGGTGGCGCCACTTGCCGCTACTCGGGTCGAGGAGCAGCTTGGTGCCGCCACCAACCTCGCGCTCTTCCGAAGCCTTGGGACCCACCTCGAGGTGTGCCGTGAAGGCCGAGGGCTCAAAGGCGGAGTCGACGAGGTTCCAATCGACCGGAGCTTCCTTTGGCAAGGGAGCGGAGCGCGCGCGCTCGTGCAGCAGCGGATCGCTCTCGGGCGTGAGCACCTGTAGCCAGTAGTTCCAATGCGTGCGCCGCGTGAAGACGCGCACCTCGCCGGTGAGGCCCTGCTGCACAAAGCCGAAGGGCACCGTCACGTTTTCGGCGACGGACGGCCACGCAAACGAGATGCGGACGGGGATCGTCACGTTCTGCACGAGCGACGTGTCCATTCGCACCTCTCCGAGGAGCTCGGACGCCGCGTGCGAGACGGCGAGCGCCTCCCACCGCTGCTGGCGCCGACGTAGCGTCTGGAGCATCGCCTTGTCGAGCGGCGCGCCCGGCGTCGCATGGAAAAACGGCTCGTCGACGAGCTGATCGTACTCGTCGCGAGGCAGCAGGGCCTCAGTGGAAAGCCTAGCCCATCCAACAACTGTGCGTGTGCGCGGCTTGATGACGCTCTCGGAGACGGTCGAGGCGGCGATGACGGACAGCGAGGGCAGCGGCACGTCTTGCATGGCCCTCTGCTTCCACCGCAGCGACGCGCTGAGCTTCAGGATGAACTGGGGCTCGTGAAAGGCCGAGTACAGGATGACGGGCAGCTCGCGCGTCGTTCCGGGCGCCGAGGATCGGAAGTCGAGGCACGTGTGCGCGTCGACGCCGTACCGACGGCGCTTGAACGGCTTCACCATCAAGCCGTTCTCAGACACGTGGCCGGGTGTGCCCTCGATGTGCGTCGTCTCATTCTGATGGCCCCACGATTTGACGAACACGAGATCGCCCTCGACCGCCTCGCCGACCAGCCCGAAGCGCTGCTCGATGCTCGGTCGACCCATCGGCGGCATCATGTCCAGGTGCATCACCAGAGTGCCGTCGACGAGGCCCGCTGCCTGGGCGATCACGTCTACGGCGATCACCATGCGCGCCTTGGGTGGGATCACGAGCAGAGGCAAGGAGCGCTGGGCTCTGCTCGGATCCCAGGGACCCCGCGGCTCGTACCCGTCGACCACCGACGTTTCCCACAGCTTCTTGCTCCCGGAGAGGATGATCGGCAGGAAGATCTCATTCTTCATCGAGATCAATGTCCACTCGAGCTTGACGGGCACGCAGCACTGACTCTCGTCAAGCGAGGGAGAGCCGTTGAGGAGCGGCGCGCGCGCGGCGCGCACACGGTTCCGCTCGAGAGAATCGTCCGAGATCGCCCCGGAGGTCAGCATCTCCGCGTTCGTCACCTCCTTCGCCGAGGTCACCTCCTTCGCGGCGGTGAGCAGCTCGCACGCGCCCAGGCACTCGTCGGGCAGCCCCGAGACCGGCGTCGGCGGCTCGCGCCTCACGCGCTCCTCATATTGGATCGAGTGCACGTGGAGTGAGACCGGATTGGGGTTGCTCATGTTGAGCAGAACCCGCTTGCGCGCCCCCCGCGCGAGCTGCTCTAGGTGGATCACCTCCCCATTAGGGCGCAGCGGCGACAGCGGCACGATGGGCACATTCTGCAGATTCGTGTGCCCCGAATGCACACTGGCTAGGGCCGCGCTGGTCGCCTCCTGCTCGGAGAGGGTGCCCGCCGCCATCTGGGCAGCCAGGGCAGCCATCTCAGCCTGGTTCGTCTGCTGCTTCTGGACCAGGTCCAAGAAATTCGTCTCCGCAGCGAGCGCGCGCCCTTCAAAGACCCTCGGGTACGCGGCATAGTCGTACCCGAGCCGCCCGTGGAACACATGTATAGGTATGCGCATAGGAGTCAAAGTAGCGTTGCTGAACACGTCGATGAAGACTGTGTCGACACGCGTGTCGGTCGACGCCTGCGTGAACGAGGCGACGTGCTCGACTGTCGCGCCGGGTTGGACGATGGCCGGCTCGAAGCGCGTCAGAGTCACCAGAGGGTCGTTGACATAGGCCCGCTGCATGAGGACCGGCACCTTGAAGTGATTTGTGATCGCGACCGACGCGTTGCTCGCGTTGCTGGTCGCGCCCGTCACGGCGCCTGAGCTCGGCGGGTCGGCGAGGAACACGACGCGCCAGGCGAGCGAGCCGTGCAGCACGCGCGCACTCCATGGCACGATTAGGTCGGCCCATCGGGGGTCGGGGTGCTCGAAGCGCACGCGCAGCTTGCCCGAGAAATTGCCCTGAACCTTGCCCGAAAAGGAGACGAGCACAATCTCGCGCTCCTCCATCGGGATAAGCATCGGCGAGGTACCCTCGATCTTGCGAGAGAGCTGCACGTGCATCGAGCTGTGATGGCGGAGCGCACGCACGTCGAGCACCTTGAGCCTGGGCGCGTCGATGTTGGAGAGCAGCGAGATGGGCAGCGTAACCACCGAGTCCGGATTCGTCAAAGTGCCAAAATCGAGCTTTCCGATGCTCGAGGTGCCGCCGGGCATCACAGCGAACACCCCCTCGCGCAGCACCGGCACTTGCACCGGGATGACCAGCGTGTCAAAGTCCGTCTTCACGTGCACGTAGGCTCGGTAGACACCCACTTCGATCGGCCCGCCTTCAGCGCCGCTCGTCAACGCCGTCGCATTCGACAGAGCGGTGGCGTCGGTGGAGTCTATGCGCAAGGCGAGCACCGCCTTCGTCTCTCCCGGCGCGACGGTCCAGAGCTCACGCAGCGTGACGGCGCCGTGCTGGATCTCGGCCGGCGGCAGCATCAGGTGCACGAACGGCTCTGAGCTCAGCACCTCCTTGATCTGCAGCGGTGTGCCGTGCGGATTACGGATGCTTATCAGCGGCTCGTAGGCCGAGCCGTGGAGCACGGCGGGAGGTAGGAGCGGATGGACGCTGTACGGATTGGGGCCGCCGCCGCCGTGCACGGGGTAGAAGAAGCCGCCCGCCGAGGTCTGGATCAGCAGCGTCGTGTTCACGGAACCTTTGGCTCGCGGCAGAAAGACAATGGAGATGTTCATGCGACCTCCCGGCGGCAGCCGCTGGAGCTCGCTGAGCGGCGCGTGGAAGTGCTCGGACTGCGAGCTGACCGAGTGCACTTCCAGGTCCTCCTCCTCGCTCAGGTTGATCAGCTCGGCCGTGCCGATCGACGGGATGCACAGCGGGCACTCGCTGCCAAAGTTCAGCACTGGCGGCACCACGGTGACTGGCAGTGAGGCTGGGATGCCTGGCAGGTAGAGGCCGTCGAGTGAGTCAGATGCGCCGAGGCGCTGCTCCCGGAACGGCGGCTGCGGCGGCGAAGCTCCAGGTGCCTTGGGCATATTGGGAGGCACAGAGTGAGGCGCCAACTTGAGGATCGGTGAGCTGCTGGCTTGCTTGGAGCAAGCGCTGTCGGCCGCACACGTGCCGACGGCATCGGCGACCTCCACTGTCGACCCTACACAGGTGAGCAGCAGCAGGAGCCCGTGGATCGCCGCAGGCGCAAAGGCAAAGCGTCTCACAGGCGCCAGAAGCGAGCGCATGGCTGGTCAGGCGCTGCGTGTGCTGTGTTCACTGGACACGTTTTCCTAACCGGCACAAGTTTCCAAAGGGCAGTAATCCGTCGGTCTGGTCTGGGGAAACACAAGCTCACATAGTGCTCACATGTGCAATCATCACATGAATTTGAACCCTCCTTGTGCATTGTCCTCATGCTGACGACGGTCGGCATCTTGCTCGCCCAATGGAGCATTGCTCTCGTCGGGTCGGCATGGCCACATGCAACCACACCGCGAATCAGGTCGGCGAGCGTGAGGAGAGTGCTGCTGTGTGTCCAGGAGCTCACGCCGGAGGCTCAATTCATCGCTGAGGTGCACCGCTCGATCACCAAAGGCTCGTTCGTCAAGCTCACGCTGACCGGCAACGATGGGTCGAACTCCACAGATGGCAAAAGTTTGCTCTCTCGCCTCACGCGCATCGAGGGCCGGCTGGTTAATCTCAAACAGCGCACGAAGCTGCAGCTCACTCATAAGTATGAGCACCGAGACACGTGCACGAACATTGAGCTCGCCGAAGTGCCGTCAACGCTCGCGCCCCTGCTTTCGGCGGGCGCCTTTCGGAACGGACGGCTGATGGCGGCGGACGCCGACTTTTCACTCGAGTCTCGCAAGCGCGGCCGCGTGCTCCATCGGCTCAAGCCCACCGCCTCTGCCAAGCCGTTGCTGCCGCTGTCGCATGACCGAGTGAAGCCGTTGGCTGGGGCCGTCGACGATGGTTTCCTGCAAGCCTTGGGCGTGACCGGCAGCGACGGCAAGCCCAAAGCCGGCAAGGCCGACAAGCTGCGCCAGATCCGCAAGTTCGTTGAGACGCTCTCGGCACTCGTGCGCCGAGGGCTGAGCGACGAGATGAGCGCCACCGAGGGCGTCGAGGATGGCGAGGGTGTGGAAGATGGCGAGGGTGGGGAGGATGGCGAGGTGGGAAGTGGGCTCGGCATTGAGGGTCAATCTGGAAGTGGGCTCGGCAACGAGGGTCAATCTGGAAGTGGGCTCGGCAACGAGGGTCAATCTCGCCGTAGTCCGCTCGGTAGTCCTGCCGACGGCTTTGGCCAACGGCTGCGCATCGTGGATGCGGGCTGCGGGCGCGGCTATCTGACCTTCGCGGCCCACCGCTTCTTCGCCTCCAAGGTGTCAGAGAACGACTGATGGCCCTCTGATTGCCCTCCGATTGCTCTCTGATGGCCCTCTGATGGCCTCCTCTCAGTGCGTCTGAGTGCGTCTGAGTGCGTCGCAGGGCTGGGAGGTCGAGACGGTCGGCGTTGAGATGAGATCGGATCTGGTGGCCGAGATGAACCAGATCGCGGCTGGGCTTGATGGGTTCAGCGGGCTGCGCTTCGAGTGCTCGAGCGTGGCCCAATTCTTGGGAAAGGCAATCAGTGGCACTCAGCAGCACTCAAATTTGAGCGATCAGGCAATAAGTGGCACTCAGCAGCACTCAGACTTGAGCGATCAGGCAATCAGTGGCACTCAGCAGCACTCAGACTTGAGCGTAGCCCCATTTCTGGACCAGCGGCGAGTGAGTGCGCGAGCAAAGGGCTCTGAGCTCGACGTACTGATCGCCTTGCATGCGTGCGACATCGCGACCGACGACGCCCTCTGGTGCGGCATCACGAACGGCGCTCGCATCATCGTGGTCGCGCCCTGTTGCCATAAGGAGGTGCGCCAGCAGCTTGAGCTGGGGCGAAGCTCGCAGGCGTCGTCCCGGGCGTGGGGAGGTGCGCTTGGGGACACCTCCCTGCGCTATGGGATCTATCGCGAGAGGACGGCCGAGATGGTGACTGACTCGCTGCGCGCGCTCCTGCTCGAGATCGCCGGGTACGTGATTGCCACTGATGAGCCATGATTGCCGCTCCTGCTCGAGATCGCCGGGTACGTGATTACCACTGATGAGCCGTGATTGACACTGATGAGCTCTGATTGCGCCCATCATCAGGTACGACGTGTCCGTCTTCGAATTCATCGGCGGCGAGCACACGGCCAAGAACGTGATGCTGACGGCGAGCAAGCGGCAAATCGGGCGAGAGATCTCAGGCGCGGAGATCGAGGATCTCCGCGCACGGCTTCGTCAGCTCTGCGTCGAGTTTGGGGTGGAGAGGCAGGCGCTCGCACGCTGGATGGGGGAAGCTCTCGGTGTCGAAGCGGATGGAGCCGCACCCTCGCAGCAGGAGCCGCGGCGGAAGGAGAAGCCGCAGGCGCAGCAGATGGCGACGCCGGGGCTGCAGCCTCGCATGCAGTCTCGCAAGCAGCCTCGCGGAGAGATCGAGACGACCCGCGCTCCTTTGCGACGCACGGAGCCGCCTGTACTATAAAGTGTTTCTTCACTTTTCGTGATGCGCTTGATACCCGCGCTTTCGGCATGGCTTTCGGACTCCCTCTGCGCCGGCGACCTGGCCGCCTCCTCCTCCCTCCCCCCGAGCCCCGCCTCCTCCCGCGCTCCTCCGACCGGACCTCCCGTCTCCGCGAGGACGGAGGAGCTTCGTGACGCCCGAGCGGTCAATCACCCTCAGGACCAGCTCGCCCAGCACCCTCAGGACCAGCTCGCCCAGCTCGTGTGTGGCCACGCTGCGGACGGCGAGCTGCAGGCAGCACCATTTGGACGGAGAGCTTGGCGAGCCTGGCGGCAACATTGGCTGTGGCGACGGCGACGGTGACCTGGGCGCGGCATACGGCCGTCCTGCCTCGTCGATGGTCGGAACCAATAAGGATTCGGCTAAGGCGCAGAAGCACACGGGCGGGTGCAAGATGCTTGACACCCTGTTGTCGGAGGCGCGGAAGAGCGGCGACAAGACGCCCGTCATGCGCCACTTCCAAGACCTGAGCTACCGCCTTTCGAACTCGACGATCATGCCGTACAATGCGAAGGCCACTCGCCTTTGCAAGCGCTGGTACGGCTCGTACAATTGTCAAACGATTGTCGTGTGGCGTTACAAACTATCCTCGAGGACCGATGGGTCGAGGCGCTTGGTTCCATGCGGGGATTTGGTGAGGATCCTGTCGGCCGGCACTCGGGCTCCGCTGGATTTGCGATCAGCGCTTTTACGACCGTTAACAACCTCCCAAACAGCCGTGGGATCCTGGCTAGATCGTGCGAGGCGTCGGCATCGGCGACGCGGCACCTGCTGGGGCAGAACTTACGCACGCATTTGTGAGGACACGGCTGCAGAAATACGTCCTAGAAAGGATTCGATCCGATCCGATCAAAGCATTTGACAACGGCGATTGGCTCGCTCGAATGGAAGCATTCGAGCGCGCCTTTTTCGACAGCGGCTCCAAGGCTGCCTTCGGGGAACTGGGCTGTGTGATAGCACAAGATGCGCTACGTGCAGACGGAGCCCTGGCAACCGCTCGGCACCCCTTTCGCAATCACCACTACAAACTATCCTCGAGGACCGATGGGTCGAGGCGCTTGGTTCCATGCGGGGATTTGGTGAGGATCCTGTCGGCAGGCACTCGGGCTCCGCTGGATTTGCGATCAGCGCTTTTACGACCGTTAACAACCTCCCAAACAGCCGTGGGATCCTGGCTCTCCTCTTGCCGCCTAGTAAACTTCACCAGTGCGATGACATTATCCGCCGCTGGGGCGTCCACATTTTGGTGCAGGACTCTTTTCCCACATCCTAGAGTGCTCTGGCTGCTGCGTGCGGCTCCACCCCCCACCACAAAGAGGTCGTCCACTCCTGTATGAGCTTCAGAACCCGGTACTTCCGACGAAAATCCCACTCCCCCACCCTCCCCCTATTCCCACCGTTTGCATGCGGCTTGCTTGCTTTGCTGCTACAAACTAGCCCACTGCCCACCCTAAAATGTGTCGATTCAACTGACCCTTCCTCAAACAGGGGGCCCCTGCATGCCGACGCGCAGAGAGTACGATACGGTCGGCTACGACGACGACTACGACGACGACGTGAATGACGCTCGTCGTGTCGGTGGCGGCAGCAGTAGACGACCGCGGCACGGCAGCGACCGTGGCGGCTGCTTGTCGTGCTGCTGTCGATGTCTCTTCTGGCTCACGTTGATTGGTGCATGCGCTAGTGCCTCGCTTGCCCTTGGCATCGCAGCCTGGCGTCGCGGCCATCCGGTCGCTTCTGGCAAGCGCGTTGAGACGGGATCCATCACGGCGGTGCCGGCGCAGACGTCAGCGCAGCAGCCTACAGCTGCCCTGGTGTCGGAACATGTGCTGATCTCACTTCAGCAGCAGTCGCTGCCACCTCCGCTGGAAACGCACGAGCCCCCGCCGCCACCGCCTGCATGGGTTCGCAGCCCGCTGCCGCCACCACCGCCGAAAGCTCCGGGGCCGCCGCCGAAGCCGCCGCCGCCGCCGCTCCCGAGCCCACCGCCGTACCCGCCGCCGCCGCCAAGCCCTCACCCGCCGCATCCTCCGGGCTGCGCCCTCTGGTGCACGTCGATGGAGGATGGTCACTGCAACTTTTCCGGCCATCTCGCACGCTGTGCCTGCGCGACCTGCATCTTCTGCGCCTCCGCCAAAGGCAAGGAGCTCTGCACTGAGCAAAACCCCTTCCTCAACTCCCCGCCACCGCCACCTTGCCGTGGTGTGGGCTGCGTGGGTTCGCCGCCGCCACGGCCGTCGCCACGCCCACCGCCACTACCGCCAGCGACCAAGGATTCCACCGCGTCGCCCCCGCCACCAGAGGCCACCCTCACGCCGTCGGGAGGCACCCAGCCTCTGGTGACCGCCGCCGCCGCCGTGCTACCCCCGCCTGGGCCTGTACCGAGTCCCACGGCGCGACTCGCTGCAGCTCTGAGTACCAAGGAGAAGGCCGATGCAATCCGAGTTGATCTCGGCCTCGATGCGGCCCTCTCGATCGCGCAGGTCGCGGAGCAGGCAGCGTTGCAGCTTGGCCTCAGCGGCGGATCCGTGACCGGCCTCAGGGAGAGCATCGATCGCGCCTTCGCGGAGCTGGGCTTGTCTGAACGACCGACGCTGACACCGCGTGGTGACGTGGCGAACGCGAGCAAACGCGAATTACCACCCGGCTGGAGGTGAAAAGATTTTTTTCACAGCAACGGGTGTGAACGTTCACAGGCTCGTAAGTCTCCGCTTGCAAATGGCCGCTCGTGAACCAAGTGGCTCGGGCGACGGCGACGGCGTTGACGTCCACGCCAGTCGTCTCGATGATGGCGACACGACGACCATTCTCAGTGGCGAGTGCGCCTCGAGTGGCGAGCTCGCCCTCATCGACGTCAGCGATGGCAGCAACGTTAGGTTACTCACTTATGCGTGGCTGTCGACCCACGTGCGTGCCCTTGCCATCGCACTTGAACGAGCGGCAGCTGCCTCGCTGTGCTGCCAGCCGGTGGCCCTCGTGCAGGGCAGCTGGTGCGCCGAGTCGGTCGCTGCCATGCTCGCCATTTGGAAGGTGAATGCCGTGTACTGCCCAGTCGACGCGAACTGGCCAGTTGCTCGAGTTCAGAGCACGCTCGCGGACGCACGTCCACTGGTTCTCCTCTGTTGCCGTCATGTGCTCGGCCGACTGGCTCTTGATGGCCTCATACCAGTGGTGAGTGTTGAGGATGGACGAATAGTGCACCTACCCAAGCGCGCGGTGTTGCCGGAACCGCCACACACGCTGCCATCCGGCACACACTACCTGCTCTTCACTAGTGGCACGACCGGACGGCCAAAGGTCGTCTGTGGCTCCCGTACTGGACTTGCCTCACGGCTCCAATGGGGCCGTGAGGCCTATGGCTTCAAGGCCGACGAGGTGGCCGTGGCCTCGACAGCACCCACATTCATCGACTCATTCATGGAAGTGCTCGGAGCTCTCGATGGCCGCTGTCCACTCGTCTTGCCACAGGCGCGCCTGCTGCGCTCGCCGCAAGCCTTCCTAGCCTTGGTGCGCACGTGGCGTGTCAGCCGCCTGACGATGGTACCGACGGCGCTGACGATGCTGCTCGACACGGCGCTCGAGACACTCGAGACTCGCTCGACACGGCGCCCCTCGGGCGCACCAAGGCCGCCGTCGGCGTCGGCGTCGGCGTCGGCGTCGGCGTCGGCGTCGTCGCTGCCCCATCTGCGGCTGCTATGCTCGAGCGGCGAGGCGCTCACGACGGCGCTTGTCGAGCGTGTGCGGCGTCAGCTGCCGGCGGTTCGGCTGATCAATCTCTACGGCACGTCGGAATGCTCTGCCGACGTGCTCTGTTTTGAGTGCCTTGCAGGTTCGCCAGGTTCGTCAGGTTCGTTAGAACAGCCTCCTGCCTACGGGCGTCACGACGGGCGCCGTGACGAGCGCTCTACTGGCGGGCTCGTGCCGCTTGGTTACCCCATCAGTGGCGCGCGCGTTCGGCTGCTCGCCCCTCAATCTACCGACGCCGCTGGGGACGCCGCTCGGGACGCCGCTCGGGACGGCGCTGGCGTGGCGTGCGGCGCGACGGAGATCGAGATCGAGATCGAGATCGAGAACGAGATCGACGCTCCGCTCCGCGAGCATACAGGTGCTCATGACGGCGCCGCGGAGGAGCAGGGCTTTGAGGACGAGGTGCCCGAGGGTGAGCTGGGGGAGCTGTGGGTAGGCGGTGAGGTCGTGGCCTTAGGCTACCTCGGACAGCCTCAGCTCACAGCCGCCCACTTCCGACGCAGCCGTTCAATCCGGTGGTTTCGCACCGGCGATCTGGGAAGGCGCGAGGCGCGTACCGGCATGGTCCATTTCCATGGGCGGGCCGACGCGCAGCTCCAGCTCCGAGGCTACCGAGTGGAGCCGCTCGAGGTCGAGGCAGTCTTCACACGCATGCCTGGTGTGCTGCAAGCAGTAGTCGTGCCCCTTCGAGCGCCAGCCCAGGCAGCAGCATTCCCTTTTGAAAGCGCGTTGGGCCCTGACGAACCTCCGGGAAGCGCCGTGGCGGGCGTTGAGTTCGGCCCTCCCGGAAGCGCCGTGGCTCTCATGCTGCTTTGCACGCTCGCTCACGAAGGAACGATCTCTGGCGCCGTACTGGGCGCTCCCGATGAGGGATGCAATCAAAGGTCATCAGAGGTCATCAGCTCTCATTACGAAGGAACGATCTCTGGCGGGGGCGCTGCCCTTGAGGGTGGAACAGGCTCCGCAGCGCTCAGTACGGCGCTCTCAGACGACGGCAGGGCTCCCGTCGACCTGTGTGGTCTGCGTGTGCGGCCCGCCGCAAGCTCGCGCGCCATGCACAGCGCATTTGAGGCGTGGGGGCTTGCGCAGTTGCCCTCGTGGATGATCCCCTCCTCCTTTGTCATTCTCGACACGCTCCCGAGGCTCGGTTAGCCTGATTGCATGCTGATTGCCCTCCTCATCAGCTGATTGCCTTCCTCATTCTCGACACGCTCCCGAGGCTCGGTTAGCCTGGCAATCTCGACCGCATCCGTATGGCGCGCGCTCGCATGCAAGTGCTCACTATGACGCCTCGCCACTCTCCCCACAGGTACGGGCAAGCTCGACCGCATCCGGATGGCGCGCGCGGCGCCGTGGCTGCAGCTGATGCTCAACGAGGCGCTGGCCGCTCCCTCCGACGCGAGCGCGCTTGGCGCTCCCTCGCCTGCAAGTGCTCAGGACGGCGCTCCCTCGCACGCCGAGTCGCCTACCGGTGAAGTGCATGCAGGTGCTCATGACAGCGCTCCCTCGCACGCCGAGTCGCCTCCCGCTCTCCCACACGTGGCGTTAGATGGCGCTGCTTGCCTCGAGATCACGCCAGCCGCGCTCTGTGAGAGCCTTGCTGGTTCGTCAGGTTCGTCAGGTTCGTCTGCGCCTCCCGTACTCGAGATCACGCCAGCCGCGCCGCCGCACGGCGTCGTGGAAGGCGGCCGGTCCACAGCCGCCCTTGCCGCGCTCTGTGCCACGCTTGGCCGTCTGCTGGGGCTTCGTGGGCCCGTGCTCGCTGACGCGCCCTTTGGTGCGATGGGTGGTACCTCCATGTTGGCCGTCCGGCTGGCCGTTGAGTTACACCAGGAGGCTGGCTGGGAAATGCCTCCCGAGGCGTTGCTGACGAGCCCGACGCTGCGTGCGGCTGCGCGCTCGATGCGCCGCGAAGACGCCCGACACGATGACGATGACGAGGAGGAGGAGGCGTATGGTGACGCCGAGCGATCTCGACAGCGATCTCAACGGCTCGCTCGTGTAGCCCTCGACGGGTGGGGTCAGTACGTGGGTACCGAGGATCCCCACATGCCCAACCCCCACATGCCCACTTCGCTGCAGCGCAGCGCAGGCGGCGCGAGAGGGGGGGCGAGCGGAGGCGCGAGCGGCGGCGCGATGCCGAGCTCTCAAGACGGCGCGATACCGGGCGCTCAAGACGGCGCGATGCCGGGTGCTCAAGACGGCGCGATGCCTGGCGCTCAAGACGGCGCGATGTCGGGCGCTCAAGACGGCGCGATGCCGAGCTCTCGAAAGCGCAAGAGCTGCTCGAACAACGACAGCGACGGCGGCGGCGGCAGCGGTGGCGGCAGTGGCGATAGCATCAGCAGCAGCAGCGATGTATGGCAGGTGCGTGCGTGGGCGGAAGGCGGGCGCGCGGAGAGGGGCGAGGCAGCCTGGGCCTTGGCGGGGGCGGGCAGCGTGTTCATCGTGGGTGGGGCAAACAAGCGCATGGCCCTCGCAGCTGACTCACTTCCTTTGTGTGGCAAGGACATGGCTGCGGCTGACCCACCTACTTTGTGCAGTGCCATGGTAGCTTCTGGGCTGCGCACGTGGACTCGAGCAGAAGGCAACGCAGCAGAGGTGAATGCACCGGAGGGCATCGCGGCAGGGGGCATGACACCGGAGGGCATCGCACAAGAGGGCATGGCGACGCTGCGCCTCGCCTGGAAGCATGAGCTGGGCCGGTGCGTCGATGCAGCCCCGCTGCTCGTCTGTGAAGCGTGGGACCATCCCTGTGAACGGTGGGACCATCCCGGCAGCAGCGTCCATAGCGGCGTGGTCAGTGGCGGAGGGATCAGCGGCGGCGGCGAGCGTGAAGGCGTACATGCATGCGGAGCCATCACGGAGACGGCGCGCGCTGTATGTTGCTACGTGGGCTCCCACGCCGGCAGGTATGCGATCACTGATGACCACTGATGACCACTGATGACCACTGATGACCACTGATGACCACTGATTGCCACTGACGACACCTTCATCAACCTTCATGGGCTCCCACGCCGGCAGGCTGGCTGCGGTTTGCCTCGCGACCGGTTCCGAAATTTGGTGCACGCAACTGCCAGATCGCATCGAGGCCAGCTGTGCCGTCTCTGCCGACGGCGCGGCCCTCTTCGTCGGCGGATACGACGAGCATCTGCATGCAGTGCGACGCTCTGATGGGGTCAGGCTGTGGAGCCGGCGCGCGCGAGGCGTCATCAAGGGGGGCGCCATCTGCCTACCGGATCGCGGGCGAGATTTAGGGCGAGATGGTGGCGCAGATTGCGGCGCTCTCCTGAGCGGCTGCTTTGGCGGCGCTTTGGTCGCGCTCACCCCGACTAGTGGGCGGCTCCTGTGGGAGTACCGGTGTGGCAGTGCGCTCTTCGCTCGGCCGGTGGTTGATGGGCGAAGGCGGCACGTGTATGTGGTGGACCTGCGAGGCTGCATCCACTGCGTGCGCTACTACGTGTCGCCCTCGTCCTCGTCCTCGCCCTCGTCCTCAACTGCTTCCGCAGTGGCCTCAGTCTCGCCAGCGGCGGCGGCTTCCGCCACCATGGCAATGGCCTCCCCCACCCCTCCATCAACCTCCGCGCCGTCCTCTCCCGCCTCTTCGTTTGGGTTCGAACTCGCCTGGCGTCGCAGCCTAGGGGAAACGGTCGCCCTCTTTGCCTCCCCCGCGCTCGCCGACGACGCGGTGCTGCTGGGCGGCGTCGATGGGCGCCTACGCGCCCTCTCGGGCGCGTCCGGCGAGATGCTCTGGGAGATGGACCTCGGGGGAGCTATCTTTGCGACACCGTGCATCGCCGCTTCGCTCGGGGCCGACGAGGGCACTCATTGCTTCGCCACCTGCCAGACTGGCCGGCTGCACTGCATCCGGGCGGCCGATGGTCAGCCCCGCTGGACCACGGCTCCCGCCAAATTCGAAGGGCACGCCTCCCCGGCCGTGGAGACGGTGTTTGCGCACGTTGGCCCTCGTCTTGGGTCGAGTATGGTCTGTGCAGCGGCCACGGATGGCTCCCTCCATCTCTTTCGGTCCTCAGATGGCCTGCCGGTGCTGGCGAGCCCCTTGAAGCTGCCCGCGCCCATCTTCTCCTCGCCCGTGCTCTGTGCACGCCGCGTCGTCGTGGGCTGTCGTGATGATGCTCTGTACTGCATTCACATGGAGTCATTCAGGTAGTAAAGTGGAGCGCGTGCAGGCCGCTGGCGCAGGCCGCAGCCACCGGTGTAGGTGCGGCTCTTGCCCCGCGGCGTCGACTGCCCGGTGTACTTCCAGGGGGTAGTCATGTTTATATCACCTGGCCGCGACTGCGGCCAAGCACTATGTTGAAACACCATAGCAATTGCACCATAGGATAATTTCCTGAGTGTTGAAACGCCCTCCCCCATGGTGCATGGAATCTTGCTGCACAACAATCAAGCGGGCTCACGCCCGAACCGTTACTTACACAATAGGATGCCGGCCCCTAGTGGCCAGCTCTCGGGCATGCCGATTATAAATCATCATCCCTAACTTGTGATGCACAGAGAAGACTCGCACATGCAATCACATGCACCCGGGTAGCCGGGACAGGCGAGGCCGAGGGTGGGCCTTTGCGTCGAACGATGCTCGAAGGACGTGGATTGAGTCAAACATCCTGATGACCGCACAATCAAAGATTTCCACACTTCATCAGCCTCTGGCACGTGCCCTTCCCCTCCTTCCAAAGTGAGCCTCGGAGGATTGATGAGTGTGTACCGGTAATTAGTTTCTGGAGGAGTGTCGCGTCACCCCCTAGGAGACTGACGCGTCTCCACTCCAACGCTTCTTCCAACTTCTCCGCCGTCGCGACCATGGACAAGTGGCCGCTTGAGTGGGCCGTCACTGGGACGGCACTGGCTGTTGAGGGCCCTCAGCCGTTTCCCGTGAGGAGGAATGAAGAGACCGGCGAGTGGCGCGCACCGTATCCAGCCGCCTTCGACACCCGGCTGCACGCCTCGCTCCCGCGCCCCTCGGCTGGGCCGTCTGACTTTGACGAGCTATGTATGAAGGTGATCAAGGCCGGCGACATGACTGCCGTGATACACGACAAGGTTCGAGACGAGGTTCGTTTTGAAGTGGCAGTCGCAATGGTGTACGCACGAAAGAACCCACATATCATTGAAGAAGGCGGCAGGATGAGGGCGCTCGCTGGCAACTCGACGGTGCAGGCGCTGTGGCGTCGCATTGCAGAAGAGTGCCGCTTCTCGGAGGAGGAGAAGCCAGCCCCGCTCGGAAGCAAGATCTCCAAGGTGGCGAAGTATGCGCGGACGAT
>Ga0180442_100182_pt1 | contig 36518 bp, 38 predicted proteins | sample ChrtobMetP5_16mM_FD_119746 | JGI IMG/M metagenome (GOLD analysis project Ga0180442, IMG submission 119746) | Chrysochromulina tobin associated microbial communities from unialgal haptophyte culture, Seattle, Washington, USA - P5_16mM MetaG | ecosystem: Host-associated > Algae > Haptophytes >... | reverse complement strand
TGAGGTTTCCCAACTTTTTGTAACCACCACACGGAAGTGAAGCACCCCACAGGACACTTACCATGGCTGTGGACGCACTTCTGCTTCCGCGGGCTGTGGGAAGACGAGATGTTTGCTCGTCAGACGTGGATGGAGTTTCGTTGCTGGACACGTGGCGGCATGCGGGGGGCGAATTTATGGATCATCAAAACTTCCTCCTCAGTTTGGCGCGAGGGTGATACCATTGTCACTAGAGGAGTGACGATGAGTGACGTGGTGGTTTGGCGGTTAGCCGTCGGGACGTTTCGCGAAGGGGACGATCGAGATCGGAGGAAAGGCGACGATTCTGTGTCACGTTGAGACAACGTGATAATAGTATCACGTCATCAAGCGGTACGTGTACTCGCACTCGCTGCTCGGTTCTACTGTGAACGTGAATTGTTTCCGGCTCGATGCGGGAAGCCTGCCCCATCGGGCTCAGCCGCTCCATTTGGCTGCCCGATCCCGAGCAGCTTGATCACTTTCTGGGCAGCGGCATCTGGCCAGCCGCCTTCGTCCTGGGCGACGAGCTGCTCGCCCGTCCGGCATCGTGGCTCGCGGGCTTGACCATCGTCGAGCTGGGGGCGGGGGCGATCGGGTACCCGGGGCTAGTGGCCGCGCTGCGCGGCGGGCCGGGCACGCACGTGTTCCTCACGGACAAGCACGAAGGGCTTGTTGCTCGGCTGCGCGCGAGCGTCGAAGCGAATGGTCTGGCGTCACAGTGCGACGCGCGCGTGTATGAGTGGGGCGAAGGATCTGAAGTGCTGATGCAGAGCCTGCCGGGTCCGCCGGACCTGATCCTCGCGTCCGACTGCCTGTACACGCACGGCTCGACCGGCGCCTTTTGCGACGCGCTGGATGAGCTGTACACGCCCGGGACGACGCGTATCCTCGTGAGCGCAGAGGAGCGATGGAGTCGGCAGGAATGCATCGACATCTGCGCCGAGAAAGGTTGGCGCTTCACGCAGCTGGGCGGCGAGCGCCGTCCGAGTGCAGCCCACCTCGCGTGCGTCGAGAAGCGGATGCGCGAGATGGGCGAGGGCCGATGGTACGTGTACGAGGTGACTCGAGAGAGCGCTCAGGAGAGCGCTCGGCCGCACGGACTCCGGGAGTACTTGGGGTGCAAAGCGACCCGAGCCGAGCGAATGGAGGCGGAGGAGGCGCACAGCACAGCCGAGGCGGCTGAGGCATCCGAGGCGGACATTGTGTTCGGCGCGCAGAGCGTGGAAGCGACGCCCACTGCCCCGCCGCTCACGGCGCCAATCGCCGAGCCAATCGCCGAGCCGCGTGCCGACGCTCTGACGCTTTGGGTTCCGCCAACTGACTCGTCGACGATGGAGGCGGCGGCAGCGGCGGAGAGGGCGGCGGCGAAGGCGAGGGTGGTGGCGGCGAGGGCAGCGGCGGTGGCGCTGCGGGCAGAGGCGGTGGCAGAGGAGGAGAGGGCGGCGGCGAAGGCGAGGGTGGTGGCGGCGAGGGCAGCGGCGGTGGCGCTGCGGGCAGAGGCGGTGGCCGAGGCGGCACGCTCGATCGAAGTGGCCGTCGCCAGCTCGATCGAGACGAACGCCGTCGTCGACAATGGCGCCCATGACGACGCCCACGCGACCTCGTCCATGGCGAGCCTTCCGGACGCGCCGCTGCAGAGCAACAGCAGCGGTGCTCGCCTTCGGCTCGATTTGGGAGTCTCATTCGAAGATGCAGCGGGTCGGCTACTCTCGTCACAGTTCTCGGAGACGTGCATGGAGTGGCTCAGCACAGCAGGCAGCTACAAGGCACTCAGTGCCTCCGACTGCGTGCTTCGTCAGATCGCTCCATGTGCCGCGTGCTTCGAGAACCATCTGGCAATCGCGCTGCCTGACTCGCCACCGCCGTTTGCGATCCGACCCCCCACCCAAAAGGTGCCTCCCTAGTCGATTGCATGCTGATTGCGATCCGCCCCCCCACCCAAAAGGTGCCTCCCTAGTCGATTGCATGCTGATTGCGATCCGCCCCCCCACCCAAAAGGTGCCTCCCTAGTCGATTGCATGCTGATTGCCTCGGATGGCAAGCTGATTGGCACTGATTGCATGCTGATCGCCCTCCCCCCAACAGGTGCCTCCCTAGTCGATTGCATGCTGATTGGCGCTGATTGCATGCTGATCGCCCTCCCCCCAACAGGTGCCCACGAAAGAGGAGGCCGCCTTGGGTAGTCGGACCGAAGTGCACCGGTTCGTGCTGCACGAGGGCATCGCCGAACAGATCAACACGGCGCTCAAGGAGGACGGCACGAGCCGCCTCGCCCACTGGCGCGCGCAGGTAATTGCGCTTTCTGGCGTCTGGCTGCCTCTCATGTCCTCTCATGGCGTCCCATAACCTCCCATTGCCTCTGATGACCTCTGATTGCCTCCCAGTGCCTCTGATGACCTCTGATGTCTCTCATGGCGTCCTATTGCCTCCCACTGCCTATCATTGCCTCTAATTGCCTCTCATTGCCTCTCTCATTGCCTCCAATGTCCATCATGGCGTCCCATGGCCTCTCATTGCCTCGCCATTTGGTGCGCGCAGCATGCGGACGGGAAAGGTATCCGTCGGAGTAACGTGGGCGGTTTCCATTCGGAAGAGGAGCGCTTCAATCGTTCGTCCTCTGACTGGTACGGGCGCCTGTGCACAACCCTCACCCTCGCCCGATCCTCAACCCGAACCCTGACCCGAACCCTGACGAACCCTGACGAACCTTGACGAGCCCTGACGAACCCTGACGAACTGTGACGAACCCTGACGAACCCTGACCCGATCCTCAACCCGAACCCTGACCCGAACCCTGACGCGAACCCTGACGAACCTTGACGAACCCTGACGAACCCTGACGAACCCTGACGAACCCTGACGAACCTTGACGAACCCTGACGCGAACCCTGACGAACCCTGACGAACCCTGACGAACCCTGACGAACCTTGACGAACCCTGACGAACCCTGACCCGAACCCCAACCCTACGGTCGAAAGGTACGGGCGCGTGCACAACGTGCTTCTCGAGGCGCTGCTGATGCTGGAGAACGATCACAAGCACGAGGGCGAGAAGGAGAGTGCGCAGGCCGGCGAGCAGTGTGACGTGCGCCGTGACGAGCAGGGTGACGAGCGCCGTGGCGAGCAGGGTGACGAGCTGGGCGGCGCGACGGCGGCTGTGAAGACGGCTGTGAAGACGGCGGCCGGCGAGGCGGCTGCACGGCGAGTACCCGCCGCGCCGACCTACTCGCCCGTGGCCCAGATGCGTGTGAGCGGCTGGATGAATATCTCAAGCGCGCACGACTTCAACACGCTGCACGACCATGGCGAAGCGCTCTGGGCGGCGGTGTACTTTGTGGAAGCCGACGACCATGCCTTGATGGTGCTGGATGCAGGAGCGGCCGTGTACTCGGGGGCTTTGCTGCTCAAGACGCAGCTTGCGCCGTGGACGACCGATTTCGGCTTCTTACCCATCCAGCCTCGGCCTGGCGAGCTGTGGATCTTCCCGGGGTGCGTTGATTGCCACTATCATCGCTGATGACCGCTGCGCTGATGACCTCTGATGACCTCTGATGACCTCTGATGACCTCTGACTGCCCCCCCCTCTTCAGGTACGTCCCTCACGCGGTGCTCCCGCACTACCTTCCACGAGCTTCCGGCCCGGACGACGAGAAGCTCGAGAGCCGTCGCATCTCGGTGGCGTGCAACATCTTCCGAGGCCCGCAGGGGGGCGGGGCGCTCGGGAGCGCGCAGGAGACGGCGGGGGTGCTCCGCAGCATGATGCGGCGTCGAATGTGAATCGCACCAGAGTATTGGAGAGACCACCGGCGACCGGGGTCAGTACGGACCAGGATTGCGCGCACCGTTGGGCGCGGAGGAGGAGGGCGAGCTGGTGAATTTTTGTTCAGTTCAAGTTACTACATAAACAACAGACAACCTAACGGAAGCTTATCGAATGCGCTTGAACTTGAACTTGAACTTGAATTTGAACTTGAATTTTTGGGGCCGGAAAACTAAAGTTCACTCAGGACCGACGAAACCGTTCACAGCGTCCATGGCTCTCGCCGCGCGTGCCCTCCTCTCCCGCAAATGGCAGCCCAGTCCGCCAAGCCCAATTCATCCTACCAGGCCTTTCTTACAAAGCTCAACGACCCGCAGGCCGCCTCTTTGCTCCGTGCGATGAAGCTCTTTGTGCGCAACGCGCTTGCGGCCACGGAGAGCGCTAATCGCAGCCTCTCCATCGACGAGCTCGCTGAGGCTGTGCAGGCCTTTTTCCAGCAAACGGAGGCGGACATTGCCGGTCACCCGCTGTGGGCGGGCTGCGATGCCGCCGAGCTCCAGCGCGCGTGCGACAGCGTCGAGAAGTTTGTGATGACAAAGCTGCACGACCGCGTGTTCGCGGCCGAGCCCGTCGAGGCGCAGGAGGATGAGGCGGTGCACCGATGGATGCAGCGACTGCGCTTCTTGACAGTCGACCACTTTGCCATCTCGCCCGAGTTCCAGGCCCTGGCGCCGTGGACGTTTGCTCAGCAGGAGCTCGTCAAGATCGCCACTTACCGGACGCCGCGCGACAAGCTCGTGTGCATCCTCAACTGCTGCAAGCGCATCAACAGCGCGCTCTCGCACTCGTCCACGGGCACTCACGGCGCGGATGAGTTCTTCCCGGTGCTCCTCTACGTGACGCTGCAGGCGTCGCCCTTGGGACTGCACGCGAGCCTGCAGTACATTGTGCGCTTTCGCCACTCCTCAGGGCTGGTCTCGGAGGCGGCCTACTACCTGACCCACATGCAGAGCGCCCTCTCGTTCCTATCGAATGTGCAGCCTGAGCAGCTGAGCATCGACAGTGCGAGCTACGAGCAAGGTCTCGCCGAGACGCACGCCGCCCTCGAGAGAGAGCGCGCCGTACGGGAGGCAGAGGAGGCACGCGCGGCGGAGGTGGCAGCCGCCGCGGCCGCAGCAACCGTCGCCGAGGCGGAGGCGGCAGCCGCTGCCACAGCCGCGGCCGCAGCTGCCGCCGCCGAAGCCGCCGCCATCGCCGCCGCGCCGACGAGTGTCGACGCCGCCGGCCACGTCAACGGCTTCGTCAACGGCTTCGTCAACGGCTTCGGCTCGACACCACCGCGGAAGGCGCGGACCAACAGCGGTGTGAACCGCGGTGTGACGTCGTCCGCGCTCGTGAGCGAGACAGCTCCCGAGACGCCCCTGCTGCTTGGCAGCCCCCTTTTTGGCGGGCGTCCGCTTTCAGCTGCGGACGACTCGGCTCTGCCGTCAGCGGCGACGCCCGCGGCGGCGCGCAAGCGCCCAGTGAATGGGAATGGTATGGGCGTGTGTGTGGAGCTGCGCCTCGTACCTGCGCCAGGTTCTGACGATGCGGCACTCCGGCCGAACGATGCTGTCGGCACCGGCGGCGGCACGCCGTACGTTCGCCTCGAGCTCGAGCTCTGCAGCTGGCTGACCGTGCGCCGCCGGCAGCTCGTTCGGCAGCTCGGTACGGCGCCGAGCTTACGGTGGCTCGAGACGCGCAACATCGCCGAGCTGACCATTGGCGATGTGCGCACCGTGCTCGAAGAGTATAGGTGGCTGAGCGCGGTCTTTAGTCGAGGCGCGGCTCACGAACGAGCCGCGGCGGCCAAATGCGCCGCCGAGACGACGACGTTACGAGCGAAGAGTTCGATCGAGCGCGCAGGCGGCTCCGGCGCGGGTAGCACTAGCATAAGCAACTAAGCGCTGGCCGCTGCACTCCGCCCGCCATGCCGCCCGCCCGTACGCCGCGGAGGTTTGTAAAAAAGCCTCGTGAACACGTCCGTTTCGCGTTTCGGCTGTCGCGTACATTTGAGCTCTCTCTATGATCGTTTGCCGAGGTCGCTGCAAAATCGAAAGACGAAACCAACTGCAACTTCACATGAAACGCCCGCGATCGCGCGAGTCCCCGCGATGGCGAAGCTGCAGCCATTGTCAGGCCCAAGGTCGCCGACGAGAACGTACACATGGCGGCGACACGATCAATGGAGTGCGGCGCTGCCTGTCGCAGAGTCCCTTTTGCAGTCCACGACAGCGTCACCGGAGCATCCACGGGTTGCCCGCCCATCCTCAGCATCAAGAAGCCCTCGTCGTTCGTCGGCAGCAGCAGCGGCGCAGCAACCTGCAGCTATCCACGTTGACTACGGTTCCATGGGTTTGACAGTTCAACAAATCTCTCCTCTATCTGTGGCTGCACAAAGCGACCACGTTGCGCTCGGGTTGATACTGAGAGCGATGCCACCTGGCTCGCCGCCGCCTGTCGAGGTGAGTGCCGAGCAGCCATGCACACGCAAAGTCGCAATGGATCGATTTATTGGCATGCAGATGCTGCCGGACCCGTCGCCACTGACGAATCCACCGCGGCGGGGTCGGGGTTTGGGCACGTCCCGAACGATTCCATCAAAGCGCTTGGCACCGACATCCTGGTCTTGCGCTATCTGCTTGAGCTCACGCTGGGTTGAGGCACGCCTCGCGCGCCTAGTGTGTGGGCACTGCTTTCACGTGGAATGCTTGGGCCAGTGGACCGTCCGTGCAAATCTGTGCCCTTGTTGTCGGCAGCCGCTTGAATAGGACGGAACCACCGGAACGTAAAGTGATCGAGCAGTTCTCTGCTCTTCTGAGGTTCTTGCAGGCGTCTGGTCGTTGCCGCGCATGTTACCGCGTTACCGCGTTCATGTTCTCTCTAATATTATCTTGTCTACGACTCTCCATAGATGCTCTGAGGGGCTCTTGATCCAGCACACAGTCTACCGCACCGTCCCAGCTCGGTGGAGCCGCCTGTTCGAAGCAACCGCCCCGTACACCAGGACCACCTGGCGAACACATCCAACCACTGTCGACCACACACATACGCGAATCTGCCCGTGCACTGCAGGTGTTCATGTTCAACTTGTTCCCGTGCAGCCTGCCTGCCTACTGCTCCTTGAGATCTGTGTACTGACCACGCTGCGTGATCTCCAACGTGCGGCAGGCGAGGAGTCTCACCTTTGTGCCACTCGCCGTCATGGCTGCAGATGTAGTCCGGCACCAGCGACCATCATGCAAAAGTGCCTGGAGAGTCCTTACTTGACGAGCGGCTCCAGCGCCATCATGAGAGCTTGGTACTCGGCACGAGTCTGAAGTTTGCCGCCCTGGCCTCCGAGCTTGCTGTGGACGAGCTGGCCATTCGCCGTAACCTCAAAGGAGCTTCTGCGACCTGGTTTGCCAGTGATGGTGCAGCCCTTGATGTCGGACTCCAGCTTCACCTTCAGAGCATCGAAGGCGGGCTTGTAGCCTCAGGCACCACAGTATTCGACGTCGATAATGAGAGGCATGTGCGCGGTGAGCGTCTTAGCGACCGTTTCGCGCTCGGCGTGTGAGTGCTTGCTCGCCGCGATTCCCATGTCTCGGTAATAAGCCCTGCGTTCGCGTTGGGGGTCTTCGAGGAACTTCGAAGTGTCTTCGGGTAAACTCTGAACTTGAATCGTGAATTTGAATCGTCGGGACGCCGTATCGACCCTCGCCTCGAGTCCCGAGGAAAATAGATACTTCTGTCCACCCGCTGACTGTGAACACCCGCTGTGCCGCCCGCTCTGCCGTGCCCAGCGCGTAAAAACGTGACAAACTGCTCCGTGATGGAGGCGGTCATTCCTCGGAAGCAAGCCCGCGGCGCGATGGCGAGACGCAATCCAGACACGTGCTGCGCACTCCGAACGGCCGCGGCGTGTCTGTTCTTTTGGTTACTCTTTCGCCCGCTCGGCGCCTCGACCACCTCCATCGCCGGAGCGGCCGTGGTCGTCGACGCAGCCGAGGCCTCGCGCGCCCTCTCTTTGTACTCCATTACGACGGATACGCTCTGGCAGCGCGACTGGCGGGTATGCGCCTGCATGCGCCTGAGCCACGCTGTCCGCCGTTGCTGTGCCTTCGCTCACGCGCGGCTCGCCCATCACCCCATCGCAGGGCCGCCCGCTGGGCAATCACCGCGCGCTGCTGCGGGTGCAACCGGGCCCGAGCGAGCTCGCGTGGGCGCGCGTCGAGTGGAGATTGCCCGGGCTCGCCGTGGAGGACCACCAACCGCTGCTGGTCAACGCCGAGACGGGCGCCATGGTGCGCGGCGTCATGTACGCGTCCGCCTCGAGTGAGCGCGGGGACGTCGTCTTTGAGCTGCGCCCGCCCATCGAGGTGGCTACGACCTTTTACCTGTACTACCTGCCCTTTGATGACCGGCCGTGCCAGACAGGACCCTCCTCCCAGTGCACCACGCACTACTACAAGGGACGGAACAAGCGACGGCGCCTGTTCGCCTCTGCCGCGGGCCGCGGGCGTCGAGCGGCAGCCGGCGGCGGCGGCGGCGGCTTCCGCGCGCGCGTCGCCGCGGTGCTGGAGCGGCCCGACTGGCAGGGGAGCCTGCCCCGCGCGAGTGTGATCGGGCTGGAGGCGCGCACCTCCAAGGACGCCTTCCACCCGATGGAGGTGGCGGTGACCAGCGCGGAGACGGCGAGCCTCGTCGCGCACGCGTCGCGCCAGCTGCGCCGACTCCTCGTGTGGCCCGAATCCCGCGAACACCCGATTCGGATGCTCGACCGGCTGCCCCTCCGGTGGCTCGCGGCGGGCGTGCCCGCCCCCAATGCGACAGTGCACGCGGGCACGGCTCTGCGCGGCGAGTTTTACGCGTTCCAGCTCGGAGTGTACGCACCCGTCGCCGCGCTGCGCTTGCTCCCCTCGTGGAGCGCTCCTGTGCAGGTGAGTGTCGTTAATTGCCTCTTGATGGCCTCTGATGGCCTCTGATGGCTCCCCTCGTGGAGCGCGCGCCCGTGCAGGTGTCGTTAATTGCCTCTTGATGGCCTCTGATGGCCTCTGATGGCTTCGTGGAGCGCGCCCGTGCAGGTGTCGTCAGGCCACTCGCTGGGCTCGTGGGCTGTGCGGTGCATCAACCGGCCCAACGGCTCGGCGCAGGCGAGCAGCGGCATCTACCTGCGTGCGGGCAGCGTGCAGCCGCTCTGGTTTGGGGTCGAAGTGCCCGAGGGCGCGTCGCCGGGCGAGTACACCTTCCGAGTGCGCGTGTCTGAACTCGACCACGGAGCGGCGGAGGAGACGACCGTGCGGCTGACGGTCACGGCGGACGTCATCGAGCAGCATGGCGACTCAGAGCTCTGGCGCCACTCGCGGCTGCGGTGGCTCGACTCGACCGCGGGGGAAGGCGTGGTCGACCTCGCCGCTGTCAAGGCCGCGCAGTCCGCCGCTTCCAACCCGCACGCCTCTGCCCAGCTCGCGGCGCGAGGGCGCTCGGATGTGTGGCAGCCGGTGACCGTCGATCATGAGGCCCTGACTCTCACAGCCTCGGGTGCGCGCGTGCTGCGCCTCTCGCGGCGCGGGCTGCCTTCGTCGCTTCGAGTGGGCGCGGTCGAGTTACTGGCAGCGCCCGCCCAGTTGCGCCTTCTTGGTGCAACGTCAGGGACGGGGGCTAGTCATGAGATCAGGTGGTCGTCGAGCGCGGCTGGCCCGCAGTTTGCCGTCGACGCCAACGGCGGCGTCGAGTGGGTTGCTGAGGGGCACGCCAAGGAGGCGGCAGAGGGCGGCTGCGGCGGCCTCAAGGTTGAGGTGCGCGGCGTGCTCAACACTGATGGGCTCGTGCAATTGACTATGCGCCTTGAGGCTCGAGCGGATGGGGGCGGCAGCTGTGACTTGAGCGACGTGCAGCTGCAGCTGCCGATGGTCGAGGGCGCCACACGGCTGGTCAACGGCTTCGGCTACAAGGGCGCTCCGCGGCCCGATGAGGTCATCTTCAAGTGGGACGCCGAGGTGACCGAGCTCACGTCTCACAACCAAAAGGGGCTCGACTGCCGCGTGTGGCTCGGCGGCGCGGATGCGGGCTTGCAGATCAACCTTCAAGGGGTCGAGCAGGCGAAGCAGGCGGCGAGCTCGCACTGTGGCAACAATGACCGTGGCGAGCTCGTCTGCGACGACCTGATCGACGCCCAATACAACGTGGCACTCGGATCCGCCGTTTGGTTCAATCGCAACAAGGGCGGTGCGACTGTCAAGGTGATGGGGCCCTCGGGGGTCGCGCGACTACGCCAGCTTCGCCAGCTGAGCGGCTCGTCCTCGACGGCGGCGGCGGCGGACAATGGCGGCGGCGGCAGCGGCGGCGGCGGCGCGCGCGTGGCCATGGTCACCATCTACACCGGCAAGATCCGCGTGAGTGCGCTCGAGCCGCTCGTGCTGCCCGTGCGGCTGCTGCTCACGCCCGTGCGTGGCGCCGGCGGCCCTCGTACGGCCGACTTCGACACACGCTACTTCCACATGCAACGCTTCACCACGGTGGCGAAGGCCACCTCGGCAGCGCCGCATCCCTGGATCATCCTCCACCAAGGGAACCAGCTCAACCCGTACATCAACTACCCCTTCCTCACCGTCGAACCCCTCCGCCAGTACGTCAAGGAGGCGCACGCGGCGGGCGCGAAGGTGAAGCTGTACTACACTGTGCGCGAGCTCTCGACCTCGGCCACCGAGCTATGGGCGCTGCGCTCGCTCAATGGCGAGGTGCTCGTCCCATCGAAGGTCGAAGGAGGGCACGCGTGGTTACGTGAGCACGTGCGTACCAACTACTCAGCCGCGTGGCACGAGCGACTCGCCGACGGCGAGGTGGACTCGTCCGTTCACACCCCCGCCTTCACGACGCGCTGGGACAATTACTGGATTGAGGGCATCCTGTGGCTTGTGCGTAACCTCGACATCGACGGCATCTACCTCGATGGCGCACCGTACGAACGCAACGTCCTCCGCCGCCTTCGCGCCGCGCTCGAGCCCATCACCGCGCACCGGCCCAACCCCTTCCTGCTCGATTTGCATGCCTCGTGCTTTGGACATCCTCACCTTCCTTATATGGAGCTCTACCCGTTCATCGACTCGATCTGGTACGGCGAGCAGTGCAACTACATCGGGTATAGCCCCGAGCAGTGGCTCGCGGAGGTGGGTGGCATCCCTGATTGCGTCCCTGATTGCGTCCCTGATTGCGTTCCTGATTGCGTTCCTGATTGCGTCCCTGATTGCGTCCCTGACTGCGTCCCTGATTGCGTCCCTGATTGCGTCCCTGATTGCATGGCAGTGCTCACCACGGCGCCCTCTCCCCACAACAGGTGGCCGGCATCCCCTTTGGGCTGCCAGGCCAGATGCTCGGAGACCAGCGCGACCAGTTCCACGGCCTCGTCTTCGGCATGACCTGCCGCATCTACCCGGACCCCGATCGGTGCAACCCGCGCCCCCTTTGGGCGGCCCTCGACGGCCTTGGTATGCGCAGCCCGCGCATGATCGGCTGGTGGGATCGCCTCTCGCCCGTCGCCGCGCGCCCGGCCGAGCATGTGAAGGCCACCCTCTTCATCGGCAGCCGCGGCGGCCAGCCCACCTTTGCGATCGCGATGGCCAATTGGGCACGTGAGCCCGTGCAGGCCACACTCACGTTGGACCTCATCGCGCTCGAGGCGCTCGGACTGCACGTGCCGGGAGGGGGGGACGTACGCATGAGCGCGCCCGCCATCTCCGGCTTCCAGGGGCATGCCACGTGGGCAATGGGCGCGCCGATCACGTTGCAAGCCAAGGGGAGCGGCAGCGAGGGCAAGTTTGTGCAGCTGGTCACGGTGTGAGTTCGAAGCGTTTTTCCGGTGGCCCCTCGACTGTGAATGTAACTGTCCTACAAGTCTTTCACAGCTCGGCGTCGGCCCCGATCGCTCCGATGGCGTCGATCCAATGGCAACTTCCCTCGCCATCAAAGGTCCGCCGCACGACGGCGCTGAATAAGCGCATCTTCCTGATGCTCGTCGGAGTGATCGCCGTATTCTCCGGCAGCCTCGTGCTGGCATACCGCGCCCTGCTCTCCTCCGGCTCCACCACAGCACAAGCTGCAGCGCCGCCAAGCAGCCACGAGCACCTTCGAGCACGTTCTACAGCAGCGGTGATTAGCGCCGTGCGCGAGCGCTTGCAGGCTCATGGTACCGAGGCTGAGCAGCAGCCGACGCGCCCAGAACCACGCCGCCGGCAGAGCGAGGTCGCCGCTGCCGCTGCTGCCGCTGCCGCCGCCGCTACCGCAGCTTTGGCTGGGCCGCACCGCTGTCTGCCCATTGACGGCGGGCCCGCGGTGGCGCTGCCATCCGCGCTCGTGGACGACGATTATTGCGACTGCGCCGACGGCTCGGATGAGCCGCACACGTCGGCGTGTGCGGGCGTCGCCGCGAGCGCGCGCTTCGCATGCGAACGCGACCCGAGCGATCGTCCCTTGTCGCGCTCGGGTGGTCCGAGCGATTCGCCACACGCACCAGTGACGATCGCCGCATCACGCGTGCACGACGGCGTGTGCGACTGCTGCGACGGCTCCGACGAGCCGCCCTCGGCTAACTGTACGTCCGAGCGCTGCGAGGTACTCGAGGCCGCCAGAAGTGCCCAAGTGGCTGAGCGACTTGAGGGTATACGCCTCCGAGATGCACTCGCGGCACTCCCTGCATGCAAGTGCTCATCACGGCGCCCTTCCCCCTTTCCCCACAGGTATACGCCTCCGAGATGCACTCGCGGCAAGGGCTTCGTCGGCCGCACTGGCCTCGCAGCCCATGAGGAATGCGCCGCATGCCGCCTTTGCCGCCCTCTCAGGCCGCTGCTACCAGTCGGCGCAGGGCGAGTACACGTACGAGGTGTGCCTCTTCGAGCACGCGTCGCAGAAGACGGCGGGTGTCATGCACGCGTCGCAGAGGAAGGCGGGTACCATCTCTCTCGGTCGGCGCTGGACCTGGGGCGCCTCCACGGGCGTCGTATCGGGCGCATCCACGGGCGTCGTATCGGGCGCAGGAGGAGCGCAGCCCATGGGCGTCTTCTCGGGCGGCGACAATTGCTGGGGCGTCGGGGACCGCTCGCTCACCGTGCGCTTCGCCTGCTCGGCGCACGCTGATGCGCTCGGCCACATCGCTGAACGCAGTACTTGCGTGTATGAGGTGACCCTATCGACGGCCGCCGCGTGTTGACGCTTCTACATACTCGTGTCGTCGTGTGCCTCAGACGCCTGACGCGTGTCACGCGCTCCAAACGCCATCGGAGGGCAACCCGAGTTTTCCACGTCTGAAGCACCCGGGCGCACGGTACCGGTACGTTCACTGCGGCCCACTAACCTGGGTGGTACCGTATGACAATGGCCCTCCGCCCGCTTTGAAAGTGGGTCCGCCTATATAGCCCTTTACTGTCTCACAGACCACAGCTCACTCGCATCAATCTCACTCGCAGCTAGCAGATCCCTACACTCGGCAATGAGCACTGGCTTAGGCGCCAGCGGCTGGCAGGCCGGCCGGCGGGCCGGCTGGCGGGCCGGCCGGCGGTGCGGTGCGTTCCCACGGGAAGCGCGGTGGCGCCTTGCCTGCTCGCTCGACAAATTCGATCCCATGCTCCTGCAGGGTATCCAGAACCAGCTTCACTTTACCGGTGTAGCGCTTCTTGCCGCGCTCAAAGGTCAGCTGCTGCTGGTTCGCCTCACGCGCGCGCCTTGCGAGCAAGCCTGCAGCTGCGCGCGCTGCGGTCTTGTCCCAAGTATTCTGCAGGCTCTCGCGAAGGGCCTTCTCCATCGTGTTGGCCCATAGGAAGATGTGGCCCGTACGGTTATTGACGACCTGCAGCGAAATGTACTTGTTCGAAGCAAAGATCTTGAGCAGGTTCTTCTCCGCCATTGGCAAGCGTTTGTACATGGCGGCCATGGCGGCCGCGTCGAAGCCGTGCGCCGCCTCGTGTGTCTTCCGGAGTCACGGACGCCGTGCCGAGCGCACGAACTTGCCGAATTGTGGAGAATGGCAATCAGGAAAAATAATTCGGGTGAAGTGACCTCACAACTTACACGATACATGTCTCCGCGGCGCACGCAGCAGCCTGGATACGACTCCGTAGGTAAATGCTGAGCCAGGGTACAAGGTAATAGTTTAACGGCTCGTCGCCACAGCCCGGCCGTGGCTGCCGCCGCGGGCGCTGCTGCTGCGGCGCTGCTGCTGCGGTCGCGGCCTCTACGGCCTCCGCCGCCGCGCGCTTGCCGCCGCCCGCTCTGGGGGCGCGCGCGCGGATTTCGTCAGGATTTCGTCAGGGCTTCGCGTCCTCCGCCTCCACCTTCCGCTTGCGCGTGGATCCACCTCCCGGCGGCTTCGCAGAGGGTCCGGACGGGGCGCTGTCGTGAGCGTTCGAGAGGTCGCCTGGTCCGCCATTGGCCAATTTCGTCATTCGTCGTTGGCCCGTCTCGTCGCCGATTTCGTCAATAGCCTCCCGCGCGCTCACGACAGCGCCCGGGTCCTCCGCGTTGGGCGCCGTCTTGGGCGCCGGCCGCTTGCGCGGCTTTTTTTCGGGCGGCGCCGCGCCACTCTCATCCGCGGGGGCTGCTGCCGTACCGTCGGCCGCGCCCTTTGGCGCGCCGCTGGCCGCGCGCTTGCCCTTGGAGGGCGGGGCGGGCGGCAGCTCACCTTTGGCAGCTCCTTCGCACGTGGCGGCGGACTTGAGCAAGCGAGTGAGCACGTCACGGAAGAGCGCCGTTCCGAGCACCGCCTCGATCGGACGCGGCCCGCCGCCGGGGAGGCCAACGGCCGGCCCAGCGGTCGGTGGGTAGTCCCACTCCCATTCATCTTCGTCGGTGACCCATTCTCGCTTCGAGTAGCCGTCAAGAAGCACCTGTGAAGGGAGGTCAAGGCGCCGTGGTGAGCGTTTGGGGAGGTAATGGCGCCGTGGTGAGCGTTTGCATGCAAGGCGGGCGCGCATCGGGCACGAGAAGCCGTCGAGGAGTACCTTGAGGCCGCGTTTGGTATCGACGCTCTCGACGACGCCGCCGTAGGGCACCGGGACGCCCTCCTCGTTGTAGTAGATGCGCAGGCGCATGCCGACCGCCTGCTTGCGGCTCACCCCGTGCAAGCCGACGACGACGAGGTCCTTCTCGGCGCTCGCGACGGCGCTCGCGTGCTCGGCGGCACCCGCCGGAGCGCCGTGGTGAGCGCCCTCGGCGGCGCCACGCGTGGCGACGGCGGCAGGCGGCGCCACCGTGGGCGGCGGCGGAGCGCCGTGGTGAGCGCCGGGGCGCATGGCGTAGGCGCCGTGATGAGCGGCGGCGGCGGCGTGGCTCGCGGCGTGCAGGCTCGTCGCGAGCGGCGGCGGCATGGCGCTCATCACGGCGCTCAGCATCCCATTCGTCTCGAGCGGCGTCGTATTGGGCGCCCCGAACGGCGTCGTATTGGGCGCCCCGAGAGGCGTCGTATTGGGCGCCCCGAATGGCGTCGTACTGGGCGCCCCGAGAGGCGGGCGCTGAGGGTGCACCACCCGAGGGAGGGCATGCAACGGCGCTGCGCTGGCGTCGTACTGGGCGCCATTGAGGTGCGTCGTGCCGGGCGCGCCGAGGGTGGCGGGCAGCGGCTGTCGCGCCGGCTCGAGCGGGGGCGAGATCGGCAGCCCTTCGGAGCATAGGAGCGAGGCATGCGGCGCCGTGGCGAGCGCCTCGTAGCCATGGGGCGCCGTGGCGGGCGGTAGCGCCGTGGCGGGCAACGTGCGTTCGACGGCATCGAAGATGGCGTTGGCATCGATGGGAGTGGCGCCGTCCCGGGCAGGCAGTCCAGCGGCGCTGGCGGCGGCGGTGGCGGCGGCGGTGGCGGCGGACAGCGCGGTGGCGGTGGCCACACGCGCCGCGACAGGGATAGCGGCGGCGGCGGCGGCGGCGGCGGCGGGCAAGTGGTAGTAGAGGTTTGGTGTGAACTGCGGTGTGAAGCCGTGGATTGCATGCTGATTGCATGCTGATTGCGGCGGGAAGCCGTGGAAGGTTGGGTGCATCGGGACGGCGCTGCCCAGGACGGCGCTGCCCAGGACGGCGCTGCCCGGCGGCGGAGGCTGCAGGACGGTGGGCGGCGGCGGCAGTGGAACCTGCTGGGAGCCCAGGACGGCGCTGCCCGGGACGGCGCTGCCCGGGACGGCGCTGCCCGGGACGGCGCTGCCCGGCGGCAGTGGAACCTGCTGGGAGCCTAATGGCAGCGGCTGCAGCAGCGGGTGGTGTTGCGTCGGCGGCGGAAGCCCGAGGGAGCCATCGTAGAGGCCGGAGCGCTGCGGCGGCGCTGTGGGGAAAGGCTGGCACGCCGTGCTCGCTGTGGGCGCGTCGAGCGAGGGCTGCGAGGGGAGTGCCGGTGAGGGGAATGGTGCCGAGCTCGCAAGGGGAGCGTACTCGGAGATCAGCTTGGTGAGCAGCCCGCGCAGCGTGGCGCCCTCGTCGAAGGCAATGCCGACCTTGTCCATCGCCTCGAGCGCCTCGCCGAGCACCACCGGGCCCGCATAGTGCGTCAACGCTCGGTGCACCGTCTTGAGCGCCGCCTCAGCCTTGGCGAGGTGCGCGAGCAGCTGGTTCCACAGCGCGCCACTCACGCGCAGCTTGGCCCCCTCGCGCTGCACGCGAAGCAACTCGCCCATCGGCGGGCGCCCTCCCGTGCGCTGCCACTGCGCCGGCGCCGGAGCGCCGTTCTGGGCGGACGCGCCGTTCTGGGCAGACGCGCCGTTCTGGGCGCCCCGCTGCGCCGGAGCGCCGCCGGCCGCGCCCGTCGCGCCGTTCTGGGCGCCGGCCGCGGCGGCGGCGGCGGCGGCCGCGCAGCCGTCGAGGAGGGTGTGTGCCTGCCGCCCCCACGCGACCACCTGTGGGGAAAGGGGGAAGGGCGCCGTGATGAGCACTTGCATGCAGGGAGGGGGGGAGGGTGTGTGCCTGCCGCCCCCACGCGACCACCTTGGCCGAGTAGTCGCGAAGGGGACCCATCGAAGGGAGCGCCATGTTGAGCGCCTCGCCCTTGGCGAGCAGCTGCTCGAGGCGGCTCGGGTCAGAGTCGGTCTGGCCACTCATGCACTGCGCGGCCTCGCCCTCCCAGGCCTTGGCCTCGAGCAGCCGCTCGTGCGCGTGCGTCAGCTCGGCGAGCACAGCCGCCTTCTCGGCCGCGAGCCACGTCGCCTCCAGCTGCGGATCCAAGCGGCGCCTCGGCGCGGCCGGCGCGCCTGGCTCGCCCATTACAGCGCCCACGCCCAATACAGCGCCGTTGGCCTCGGCGGGCTCGGGCGCTGTGTTGGGCGTAGGCGCTGTATTGGGCGCTGCCGCCATCGGCGCGTCGTCGCCGAGCAATGCGGCGGCGGCCTGCAAGGCTGCGCTGCGTGCCGCCTGCATCGCCGCCGCAGCGGCCGCCGCAGTCGCCGCAACTCCCCCGAGCGGTGCAGCTGCGCCGCCCCCCTTTTTGGAACCCCTTGGTGCGGGGGCACTACCGCTGCCGCTGCTACCGCTGCCGCTGCCGCTACCAAGGGCCTCCTCGATCGCGCTGCTCACGCCGCCCGCCCTCGCAGAGCTCAGCAGCTCTTCGAGGCTCTGGAGGGACACCGTCGAGGTGCCCACGGCGGCGCTCGCTGCGGCGCTCGCGGCGGCGCTCGCGGCTGCGGTTGCCGGCACGCCCGGCGTTGTCGTGGGCACCTCGCCGCCCAATACAGCGCCGTCCAATACAGCGCCGGACGCCGTCGTGGGCACCTCGCCGACCGCAACGGCACCGCCTGCCGTCGGCGGCGCGGGCGGCGGCGCGGCTGGGGCGGGCGGCGGCGGAGGCGGGCGCAGCTGGCGTGCCCACCGCCATCCTTTGAGCAGCGCGACCAGATCGCACTCGAGTCGAAAGCGTTCGCCTTCTTCGAGCCATCGGCACAGCTCCTCGTTCGTGACGCCACCGCCCACCGCGTGCCCGACGTGCCCTCTGGGGCCGGGGGGCACGCCCAATACAGCGCCCGCATGCGGGGCATGGCGCGCCGTATTGGGCACGACCGTCCGTCGATACGATTCGAGCAGCGTGGGCAGCAGCTCGAGCTGCCACGTGGACACGTTGGTGACCGCCTTTTCGAGCAGCTCAGCCTCCTCGATGCGCACCTGATGAGGGATCCAATCAGCACGCACTCAGCATGCACTTTGAATGCACTTTGGATGCACTTTGCATGCAATCAGAGCTCCAAAGTGTATGCATTCAGCAGCTCGGCCTCCTGGCGGCGCACCCGTAGCTTGGCCACCTTGCGCACGTGCTGCTCCGCCTTGTGCACGCTCGGCAGCCGCTTGATCTGCGGCGCGGTCACGCGCGGCTCGAATGGGAAGTTCACGCCGCGCTGTTCACAGCACCTTGGGCAGTGGAACGTGGCCGTGGCGCCCTCGGCTGTGAACTGCTTCGACTTGGCAGGCGAGATGCCGAGGCAGGTGATGTGGTACCACCCCTGGCATCCTTCGCACTCGATCATGGTGACGCCTGACGAACCCCAACGTGACGAACCCCAAGGCGCGCGGCCCATCAGTCGCACTCCATCGCAATCAACGAACCCCAACGTGACGAACCCCAAGGCGCGCGGCCCATCAGTCGCACTCCATCGCAATCAACGAACCCCAACGTGACGAACCCCTAGGCGCGCGGCCCATCAGCCGCACTCCATCGCAATCAGTGGCTGCCATCCGCGGCACGCACCGGACGAACCCCAAGGCTGGCGGCACACGCAGTAGATGGCCTCGCCGTCGCTCTCGAGGATCTCATGGAGGGTCGACATCTGGATGGCCGCGTGCTTGAACATGGAGCGCGTCTCCTCTAGCCACCCCTGCCCACCCGCCTCGCGCTCCTTGAGCCCATCGACCTTGTCGGAGAGCAGATGGATCTTAGTGTACTGCTTCACACACTTGGCGAGCTCGTCGAGCGTCGCCGTGGGCGCCTGCAGCGCGTCCGCGGCCGCGAGCCACGTCTCGGCGTCGCTCATCTGGCGCTCAAGCAACGACTGCTCAGGCATGAGCACGTGTAGCTGCTGCCCCTGGATCGCGAGCTCGCGCATCTCGGCGAGCGCCACCTGATGAGGGAGGCAATCAGAGGTCATCAGGGCGAGGAGCACCTGATGAGGGAGGCAATCAGAGGTCATCAGAGGCAATCAGAGGTCGTCTCGGCGAGCGCTACCTTGTCGGTCGTGAGGACCCGCTCAGCGCGCGCCCTCCACTCGCCGGCCTGCTGCAGCGTCTGCTGCAGCGCCGCCCACTCGGCCGCCGCGCTGCGCCACTCGGCGCGGCCGCGCGCGCCGTCGTGCGCTTCTGCTGTGGCCTCCGCGCTGGGCGTCGTGGTGGGCGCGGCCGTGGCGCTCGGCTCGGCCCCCCTCTCTCCCTCGGTCGCGGCCGCCATCGTGGCCGGCGAGCTGGCGCTCGCACCGCTGCCCAGGGCCGCCTCGGCGCGCCGCGGCTCGCCGCCACCAACACGATCGGCGTCCGCGCCTGTCTCAGCCCCGGCGGCGGCGCCCAACTCGGCGCCCAGCTCGCACGGGGTTTCGTCAAGGCCGAGCGCGCGCCCCTGCTCGAGCAGCGGCGCCATCTCGTCCAGCTGCCCGCCGCCCTCCTCCTCCTGACGAAACTTGACCTCCTGCCGCCACGAGCGCAGCCGGAGCGTCGTGGCCATCCCCACAGCGACCGAGAGCGCCTCCGATTCGCGCAGCAGCTCGCGGAGCCTCTCTCGGGCCGCCGCCGTGCCCGCTACCGCCCTCCGCGCTGTCCCGAGCGCGCCCCCCCGCCGCGCCGGCGGCCACGCCCTCTTCGCCGTCGTCGGCGGCTCCACCTCCATCGGTGTCGGCTGCCCATTGGCGTGCGCCGGCGCGCCGTCCGGCGCTCGGGACGGCGCGCCGTCCGGCGCTCGGGACGGCGCTCTATCCGGCGGCGCCGATGTGGCCTCTTCACACTTGGCCTCTTCACACTCGGCCAGGGCCGCTTCGGCGCGGGCTGTCCAGCTCTCGGCATCGCGCAGCTGCGCCGCAAGGGCGTACACCTCGGGCAGCGTGATCGGGAGCGCCTGCCCCGCCTCGTACAGGCGCAGCGCTTCGTCAAATGAGGCGCGCGTCGCGACGCCGCGCGTCGAGCGTGCGTTGAGCGATCGGCGGCACTGCTCGAGCCACGCCTTGGCGTCGGCGACGGACTGGCGGAGCGTTTCCATGGGTTCCATTGAGACGCCATCCGCGTCGGCTTCGGACAGGAGCGCGGCGGCGTCCTTGATCGTCGGCTTGCCCTTGAGCTCCGCGTCCAGGCGCACCGCCCACGCGCGCGCCGTCTCGAGCTTGGCGACCAGCAACTTGGTCGTCTCGGCCGGCATCGTGCCACTCTTGCCGACGAGCTCCTCGAGGTCCTCGATCGTCGCGGGGCCCTCGAGCGCGAGCGCCGCCTGGCCGCGCCACGCATCCCCCGCTTGCTGATCGGAGACCAGCTTGACCTCGGGCAGCTCGATGCCCTTGGCCCTGGCCTCCTTGACGAGCGCCATGAGCTCCTGCATCACATCCATTGTCGAATTGTGAGCGGTCATCAGTGGTCATCAGTGGTCATCAGTGGTCATCAGTGGTCATCAGCGGTCATCAGCGGTCATCAGCGGTCATCAGCGGTCATCAGCGGTCATCAGTTGCACTCACCTGCCACTCGGCATTCGACTCCATCGCCGCCTTGGCGCGCTGCAGCCAGCCACGTACGGTGCCCAGCCGGCCGTCAAGCACCTCCTGCTCGGCAAGGTTGAGGTTGAGCTCCTCAGCACCAGTACTCAGCTCGTCGAGCAGCTTGAGCACCGTCGGCGTCACTGGGACGGGCGGCACCAGCAGCGCCCGCGCATCCTCGGACCACTTGCGCGCCATGTCGAGACGGTCGCGCACCTGTGGGGAGGGGAGAGGGCGTCGTGGTGAGCACTTGCATGCCCTCCCGCGCCATGTCGAGACGGTCGCGCACCTGGGTGATCTCGACCGCGTCAAGGCGCAGCGTGGCTGCCTCACCGAGCAGCCCCTCGACGACGGCGACCGAAAGGCGAGCGCCTGAGGCTTTGCGAGACGACGTCCGCCGGAGCAGCTCATTGTTGACCGTCGTCATCCACTTTTTGCACGCCGCCGTGCGATCGCGCAGCACGTCGGCCTCGGGCACCTTGATCCGCAGAGCCTCGGCCTCGCGCTGCAGGTCCTGCAGCTCGCGCAGCTCGCAGCTCGCCTTGAGCATCACTTCGCGCGTGCCAGCGAGCCAGGCGTCGACGCGCCGCAGTCGGCCGCGCACCTCTTCGACCTCGGCCAGCCGCAGAGGAATGCGCTCCCCCTCAGCCAGCAGCGCCTGCAGGCCCTCCGTCGTCTGCGGGCGGGCGAGCTGCTCGGCACAGCGCGCCTGCCACGACGCGCCGTGCTGGAGCGCCTCACTGAGCATCGCGAGGCGCCCCGTCGAGCCCGTCGAGCCGAGGTACTTTAGGATGTGGCGGTTGAGGTCCGCCCCTCGGTCGGGCAGGCCATGCGCTTCACGCAGCTGCTTCACACTTCGACCAAGCTTGTGCGCCGCCGCGCCGTCGTGCACGAGCTTCTCGAGCTCCTTGATCTTGAGCACCGCGCCACCGCGAGATTGAGATTGAGATTGAGATCTCAACGACCCTTGGGGCTCGTCGTCCGGCGCAGCCGGCGCCGCGCCGGCGCCGGCGCCGGGCTCCGCGGCAGAAGGCTGAGCCGCGCCCGCTTGCGCGTCTTGGCTGCTCCCGAGGAGCGCGTCCACTTGCGCGCTCCACTCGCTCACCGCCACGCGCACCGCCTCGGCCTGCTGTCGCTCGTGCGTCTCGAGCAGCGCGGCCGCGGCCGCCTCGTCCTCGCTGCCGCGGCCGAGCGCGGCGAGCGAGGTGGGCAGCGTGCCACTGACCGCGTCGGCGATGCCAGGCGCGAGCACGTTGGGGAGGAGCAGAAAGGCAGAGGCGTGCGCGGCGCCCACCACCGCGAGCAGCGCCTCGCCAGCCGCGTGCCCGAGTGCCTGCAGCTGCGCCGCCGACTCGTCCGGCAGCGCGCCCAACCACTGCTTGGCAAGGAGCAGGGCCGCCTTGGCCCTGGGCAGCGAGTAGCCACTCAGGTGCAGGTGCGTCATCAGGTACTCGGCGAAGAAGGCGTCGGACAGCGTCGCGCTCTCCACCAGCCGGTGTGCGAAAGCGAGCAGCTCGCACAGCGCCTCTTCGGCACAGCCTTCGGGCACCCAAGCAAGAGAGCCCGCGCCGACGGCCAGGGGCTTCTCGGCCGGGTCGCGCTCCGCGCGAAGCATCGTGGGCGCGATCTGGTACTTGGTCGCGTCGACGCGCGCGGGCTTACGCGGCATGCCACGCTCCGCGTTCTCGTGGCTCTGGTTGGCCTCGGCGAGGAGCTCCGCTTCCGTCTTCTTCTTACGCTTACCTTGACTGTGCGCCGGGCAGGCCCACTCGCCCTCGGGCGCCACGTCGAGCGGCGGGTCGACGCAGTGCAGGTGGTACGAGCGGTCGCACCGATCACACAGGATCAGCTCGCCACTCGAGCCGCACTTGAAGCAAAAGTCGTCGTTCGTGTCCTCGGGCTCGTCAGCTGGCGGCGCGGCCGGCAGGCTGGAGGAGGAGGAGGAGCCGCCACCCTTGCCCGACGACGGTTTGCTGCCACTGTCCCATGCCGATGCTGCGATGGGGAGCACGCAGCGCGTCAGCACGCTCGATGGTCAGGCGAATACGCAGGGAGAACGCGCCGCGGGGCTGTGGCTGTGCCTGGCGGCGCTCGCGGGCTGGACAGAGAGAGGAATGGTTGGTGCCACGCGCACCCTGGATGGCTTTCGCGGCGAAGTCATCGTCACCGCTGAACCCACGGTATGGTACCAGCCTGGCACAGGTAGGATAAGCCAGGCCATTGGTGGCCATCCTTCGCCGTGCGGAGGAAAAGAAGAGTTGCGGCGAGAGCGCTCCGCTCGGAGCGAAACACGCGCCGACGCCGCCCAGTCGCCTTCGTGTGCGCGCCGCCGCCGTCGGGTCGTCCATCGGGACGCCGTCGCCTGTGTCCTCCGACGGTGCCCTTTGCTTTCACTAACCATGCCCCCCACGGACGACGAGTTGCTCGCAAGCAACCCGGATGCAGCCATGTTAATCGCAGCCGGCGCGCCACGCAAGGAGGTCCTCCAGAACCTTCGCATGACCGCTGAGACGTCTGGTCCACTCAAAGGCGTGATCATGCGCGCCGACCGCTCGCGCTTCGCCTCGTCGGTGCTCCCGCTCGGTGCCTTCCACATCTCCGCCGTCGCGGCGCTCGGCATGCCGCTCGCCGACGGCGCTCTCGGTCTGCTGCTGCTGCTGCTGTTGCTCGTCGTGCACCGCATGCTCTGGGTGCGCCTGGTGCCGCCGATGGTCTTGGCGGCCGAGCCTCCGCCGCTCCTTGGGGCGCCGACGTCGCTCTCCACCGCAGTCTTCCTCGCCGCCGCCTCGCTCGCAGTCTCGCTGCTCTCCCCTGCGGGCTCCATCATCGGTGGCAGCATGAGCGCCGTGCTCGCCGCTTGCGCCGTCACCGCGGCCGTCGTCGCCTCGGGCCAGCCTACCGACCAAGCTGCCGCCACCTCAGCCCCATCGCTGCTGCCGCCCCTCGTCCCCGCGCTGCCTTCGTGGCTCGTGCGCGGCGCGGGCGCGCTCATCGTCACTCTCGTCGCGTCACTCTCGTCCCTAGGCTACCACGGCGTGATACGCGCGAGCTGCCCCGCCGCTGCCGCCACGAGCCCGTGCGCCGCCGCGGCGTCGCACACGCCTCTCGTGGCCGCATGGGCCATGCTCGTCGGCCTCGTCGTCGCGCTCGAGCACTCGCTCGAGCGCGCCGAGGGGCCGCAACCGCCACCGAGCCGCTCGGATCGCTCGGATCGGGCTGACTTGCGGTTGCTCACTATGTACCAGCCCGGACCGGCGGTGCTTCCGAGCCGATCGGACGCGTGGCCGCTCATCGGGCAACAGCTGTGGCTGCGGCTTCGGCCGCTGCTTCCCGCGGCCCTCTCCGGTGCAGCGGCACGCGCTTGCCAGCTGGCGATCGGGGCGACGCTTGCGGCGTGGCTCGCGCCGTCGGCGGTTGACTCGCTAGGCGCTCTCGCTCTCGCGCTCAGCGGCGGCTGCACGCCCTGCGCCGCACCGGCGGCCGAGGAGCTCTCCATGGGCGACGCGCCGGGCAGCGAGGCGGCCGCGTCCGCCGCGTCCGCCGCGTCCGCCGCGTCCGCCGCTGGCCTCGGGCTTTGGTTCTCGATGCTGCTGCGCAGCTGGGCCTTCGTCGCCTCATGCCGGCTCGGATTCAGCGCCGTGCACGTGGCGTACACGCAGCCACTTGATTTCCGACGTGCCTCGGCGTCTCCGCTCGGCGACGAGAAGGTCCTCATGGCGGCCATGGCCAAGGAGGCGCCGCCCCTCACGCAGCACCTCGCCTACCTAGACGCGGTCACTCTCGCTCGACACGAGCCCGCGCGACGCCAAGCGCTCTTCTTGTTCAATGGGGGCGCCGCGTGGCACGGCTTCCTCGAGCTCCTTCTCAAGCCCATCGACGTGATGGCGGCTAATCTGAAGGCGCGCAAGGCCCGCGCAGTTCAAGAAAAGGCGCGCGCTCCAAACGGCACCTCCATTCACACCTCCATGCACACCTCCATGCACGCCTCCGCCCTTCCGAAAGGCTCGCTGCCCCTGCTTGCAAGTGCTCACCACGGCGCCCGCCCCACCCTCTCCCCCCACAGGCCGCCGTTCCCAAAGGCTCGCTGCCCCTCGCTCTGCGACGTCTGACCGCGCGGCTAACCGCCATGCGTGCGGCGATGGACGAGCAGGCGGCACGGAGCTTGATCCTTGGCTCGACGCAGCTCGTCGTGTGGGCCGCTGAGGCCTCGAGCTGCCTGCTCGCCGCCGCGTTGATAGAGGACCAGGCGGGCGTCGTGCACAAGAAGGGATCGCTCAGAACGGCGCTTGCCTCGCTCGCGAGCTGCCTGCAAGCTCTGGAGGCGTTCACGGCGGGCGGCGGCGCGCCACTCGGCGGCGCGCGCACGCGCCAGCCCGCCGCGCAGCAGGCCATCGCGCTGCGTGTAGGCGAACGCAGCGGACCCGCGCAAGACCGCGCTCAGAACGACGCTCATCGAGCGGAGGCCGTCAAGGGTGCAATCAGCCGCGCGCTCTTTCTGCTCATGCAGACGTATGGCTACCGCGCCATCGCCATCGAGGCGGCGCACTTGCCCGAGGAGCAGAGGCAGCGGCTCCAGGCATTCTTGCGCGAAGCGGGTATGCTGATCATAAATCATCATCCCTAACGTGTGATGCACGGAGAAGTGATTATGTGTGGGGCGCGCAAACTGGGTCAGGGAGGCACGCTCAACGGACGAGCAAATTGTTAAGGGGAGGAGAGATAGAGGGCTTCTCATTCAACCTTGTTTGGGTCAACATTGGACTCCTTTTATGGTACAGATGTGGCAAATTTCCTAATCCAGCGACAAAAATCAACTCCTTCTGCTATTCGCACGAACAAAAACTGCTCGAAATGCTGTCGACGCACGTCCCCAACGCCATGTCAACGACTCGTCTGCGAATTTGCAGTAGCTGCTCCAAGTCACTGAAGAGCGGCTCGGCGGTCCTGATGGCTCTCGATCAGCCGTTCTGCTCCGAGCGCTGCCGATCTGAGTTCGTGTTCACGCAGGCTACTCCTAACTCGGAACCGTATACTCGAGCATACAGACAGCGAAGCGAAGGACAGGGCGTGTTCATTTCGGATCCAAAGCGCTCGAAGGATTCGCCTCAAAGCCCTCGAGAGTTCATCCAATTGTATCCAGTCACTCAGCCAAGATGGAGCGAAAGCTCGCTTGCCACATAGTCACTCACAGCTTCAATGGCAGCGCAGCTGTGCGGTGACCACACTGCGTGAATGTGCAGACAAAGGCCGTTATCTGCATAGACTGTGTGTGGCACGCCGTCCTCGGCCATGTCTGAGACTGTGGCAGTCTGTCGCACGGTATGTCCGTCTCTCTCGGCGGCATGCTTGTGGCGGTTGCCGGTTGGGTATAGGACTCATAGGTCTGGCGTCTGGCGCATGCGCGCCCCGTTAACGGCGCGCTGTCAAGGAATGGCGGATTGTGGACTAATCCCGAGATCCTCAACGTTACGTTTCATAACTACACACGTGCGTACGTGACTTCTGACTACCGGCTGCGACGCTTACTGTCGCTTCTCGATTGATACACTTCCGCCCCGGGGCGGGGGCTACGTGCTGTGTGTCGCCTGTCCGCTTCCCACTCCGCTTATTCGCATGCTCGGAGATAGACGAGAAAGAAGAAGGAAGTACCCGAGGCGCCACCCGCTGCCGGGGCGAGCGCGGGCGCCGCGAATACGGCACGATGAGGGATCAAGTGGGCCAGTCCAGCCTAGTCCGTGAGCTCCGCTCGCCCATACCGTTCAAGCTGCTCTCACTTCTTTGGCGCGCGTGGCAGCTTGGCGCCCAGCTCTCGCTCCATCTTAGCGATGAGGGCATTGTTGGGGATCGCCTTGCCCGACTCATACTCTTGAACCGTCTTCACGTCGGTCATGAGCTTCTGCGCTAGATCCTTTTGCGACATACCCTTTGCGTTGCGCGCCTGCATGATCGCCTTCTTGAGGTCAGCGCTGACCGTTTGGTCTGTGGCGGGTGGGCATTCGGCGGATGTGAGCTCGGCATTGCGCACGGGGCGGAGAGGGAGCACCGCTTCGAGAACAAGCCGAGGCTTACGCTTGAGCTCCTCGGTCTCATCCTCAAGCTGCTGGTTGGTCTTGCCTGCGACCTTGGACATTGATGGACCCGGGCCCGCCGGGGCACCATCCGGGCCGCGGGCGGACTGCGGACGGGCAGAAGTTGGCCGGCTGCTAAACACGACGTTGGCACCCCAGTCCTGCGGCGTGCGCATCCGGGTGAGGAAAGTGGGGACCGCGAGGCGCGTGGAAGTGGCCCGGGAGCGGTGATTCGCGTGGGTGGGGCACGCGCGATGATGGGACTGCGGGGCGATAGCAATCATGCGGCGTCCCACCTGACCAGCCATCTCTCCGCGCGACGGCATCAGTGCGTGCTTTCTTCCAGCGGCGCGTGCTTTCTGATCAAGATCCGGCAGACGCCTCGGGACGCTTTTTCAGTGTGAACGTGAACGTACATGTAGTAGAACACGCAGGGCCATCGGAAAAACTCTTCGCGTCATTTGGCCATTTCCGACGCTGCGAGCAAAAGTCGATCAACACCCACCCGCTTTTGCACGTTCGAGCATCTTCGAGATGCCGGCGGCGCGGGTCGGCATCAGCACCCGCGAGCATCACGGCTCGGATGCGAGCCCAGCGCCGCCCAAGAAGCAGCAGATGACCGACCTCACGCTCTGCTTCAGCCTTTGCTCGCTCTTTGACTTCGACAAGTCCGGCATGGTCACGCAAGAGGACTGGATCCGTGGCATGCAATGCCTCATGCTCGACGATCTGGGCAACGACCCGAAGATGTGGGCCAAAATGACCGAGATGCATGGCGTCCGCGACGGCGGCAAGGCCATGGTCGACGTGAACCGCCTCGCAGACATCGTGCCCATCGACCCTCGAGTGGCGGTGCTGCTCAATGCCGTCGTCAAGGGTCTAGTGGGCATGCGCGACTTTGTCGAGCGCTCATTCCGTAAGGAGACCAAGGAGGCGGAGGTGAAGCAATCGCGTGCGCTGATCAACATCCGCCGGCGCATCATGCATCCCGTGCTCCATGCATGGAAAACGTACGTCACGCAAAACAAGAACCTGCTCCGAAAGAGCGCCGGCCAGGGACTGTTTTACAAGCAGCACAAGGCGTTTCGGCAGTGGAAGTACGCGCGTGAACTCTGCATCGAGGAGAGGCTCGAGGCGCGTCGGCAGGCGCGCCAGAACAAGAAGCTCGCCGCCGCCGCCGGCCGTTTCATGAACGCTAAGATGTCGATTGCATGGAACTCGTGGAAGGCGATGTATGTCGAGCGCAGAAAGATGCTCAAGATCTTCGGGAAGCTCAAGTATCGGGCGGCCAGCTTGGCGTGGAACTCGTGCGTGGAACTCGTGCCGCCCCGCCGCGCCCGCGCCCGCGCTCACTACAGCGCCTCTACGCGCCTACGCCCAATACAGCGCCTCTCACGCGCCTCCGCGCGCGCGCAGTCTCTGTTGCCTCGCCCCGCGTCCTGTGCTGTGCACGCCCCGCTCCTGCCATGGGAATGCTCTCGACCCTCTACCAGGGTGTAACCTGAGGGACAGAGTAGAGAGCTGTCACCCTCCATGGAGCCATGGGAATGCTCTCTACTCTGCGCTCGCACCCTCCTGCGGCGGACTACTCTGGGAATGCTCTCTGCACTGCCCTCACCTCCTCCGGCTCGCCACGGCCTGCATGCAAGTGCTCACCACGGCGCCCATGTGCTCGCCACGGCCCTGCCCTCGTTGCAGATGGCTCGAATTGCTCGCCGAACGCGACCGCATGAAGCGCTTCTTCCGGCGACTGATGAACATGGAGCTCGCTCGTAGCTTTTCAAGCTGGCTCTCTCACCTCGACGACCTCGCCGAGCAGGCGCGACTGATTGGCTCTGATTGCGTCTGATTGCGTCTGATTGCGTCTGATTGCGTCTGATTGCGTCTCTGAGTGCATGCTGACGACCTTGCGCGAGGAGCGAGCCAAATCGAGCGCGACGCTGTGATCGCCTCTGAGTGCTTCTAATTGCCTCTGAGTGCTTCTAATTGCCTCTAATTGCTTCTAATTGCCTCTAATTGCTTCTAATTGCCTCTAATTGCCTCTCATTAGGCGCGCGAGGAGCGTTCCAAATCGAGCGTGGTGCGCCGCTTCCTACTCAAGGACGTGGGGCGGGCGCTCAACCACTGGACGGGGCTGTGGCGCGAGAGGCAGCGCTTCAAGCTCATCGGCCGCCGGATGGGCTTCGACGGCGGCCTCTCGCGTGCCTGGCGCCAGTGGGAGTACCAAGCCGCGGACGATCAGAGGCGCAAGGGGATCATCGGCCGCTTCGCCAACGTGGGCCTCACGCGAGCGCTCAATCGATGGCTCGAGTCGCTGGAGGAGCGGCGGCTGATGCGCCATTTCCTCAAGCGCGCGATGAACGGTGGGCTCGCGCGCGCGTTGACGAGCTGGTACGAGACGATGCATCAAGGTGCGTTGCCGCCGCCCCTTGGGCTCCGCACCCGTCTGGAAGGGGTGCCACCTCCGTCTGGAAGGGGTGCCTCCTCGAAGGTCTGGAAGGGGCCTCCTCGAAGGTCTGGAAGGGGTGCCTCCTCGAAGGTCTGGAAGGGGTGCCTCCTCGAAGGTCTGGAAGGGGCCTCCTCGAAGGTCTGGAAGGGGCCTCCTCGAAGGTCTGGAAGGGGTGCCTCCTCGAAGGTCTGGAAGGGGCCTCCTCCGATCCTCATTCATTCGACCGTCCGCGCGCGCCGCCGCTTGTCGTGCCCGCTCACGCCCTCCACGCACCGCCCCTCTCCCCGTCTTCTCCCCGCCCCGCACAGCCAAAAAAGACCATGCGCGACTCGCGCGCTTCGGCGCCAAGTTCCTCAAGCTCAGAGAGTTGCGCGCTTGGAACTGCTGGCTCGGCCTGCTCGAGGAGCGCGCTCGCCTGAAGGTGGTGGCGCGGCGCATGATGCAGGTCGGGGTAGTGAGGGCCATCAACCAGTGGTGTGCGTACCTCGACGGGCAGGAAAGGTGAGCGTCGCGTGTTCCTCTGCCCTCGGTTCCTCCCTCTGTGTGGTGCTCATCCTCTCTCTCTCCCTCTGTGCGGTGCTCGCCGCCGCCTGTCTCGTTGTCGCGTAGGCTACGCGGCCTCGCCACCCGCTTCACCAACTCGCCGACGGTCAAGGCGTTCAACTCATGGGTGGCGGTGCTCGGAGAGCTGCGCAAGCTGCGCGGCCTCTTCGGGCGCGCCCTCGACGGTCGGCTCTCGCGCGCCTTCAACCAATGGCTCAACTCGAACTACTCAATCAATCAGCTCGCCAAGTTTGGCGCGCGCATGGCGAATGCCGTCGCCCTACGCGCCTGGAATCAGTGGATCCACGTCTGCGCCGAAATAGGTCGGTTACGTGTCTTTGGCCGACGCATGCTCATGCAGGCGGCGAGCAAGGCCATCAACACATGGGTCGAGTTCGTCGACGAGCAGGCGCGCCTTCGTCGCTTTGGGCTGCGGCTACTCCACAGGAACGTCATCAAGGCGCTCAACACATGGGAGGTCGAGGCGGGCAAGAGGCGACGAATGCGCGCCTTCCTGGGTCGGATCCTCAATACTCGCGTCGCGCAGGCCTGGAACCAATGGACCGGCGCCGCGGATGAGCACAACCGCATGGTGCTCTTTGCGAGCAAGATGCTGCAGCAGCAGTCTCTCAAGGCGTGGAACAAGTGGTACGCGCAGATAGCCACCTTTTGGAGATTGCAGGAGGTCGCGCATCGCATGATGAACCTGGGGGTGCTACGTGCCTTCGAGACGTGGCTCAGCGTCCGAGAGAAGGACACCAAGATGTCGCGGCGTGAGCGTGCGTGGATGACCATGTTCAAGATGCGGAAGCTGACGCGCGCGTGGCGGCTATGGCGCACAAACGCGCACGAGCAGGTTGCACGCGGGCGCATCCGTGACACCTTCCACTTCTCCAAAAAGGCCGCCGAGGAGGAAACCTTCGCCGAGGCTGTAGATTGGCGAAAGCAACTCAACTCGAAGCGGACGAAGGCGTGACCGTCATGGTTGCCGGCAGCGCGTCGGCGCGTACAAACAACAAAGGAGAAAAGTCGGCACCCGCGTACAAATAAGTACAATGATTAGCGTTCCCGTTCCGGTTTGGAGCGAGCGAGCATCTTTTTATACAATGTTAGTTGGAGCAGGAAAATCGGGAATAAACGTATTTCGGTCGTGAGTCGCGAGTCGACTCAGACACGAGACCGTCGACAGGCGGGGCCCCCCGGCGCCCCGCCGCCGCCCGACCACCGCGTGCCGCACAGCGTCAGCGACACCCGTCAGCCCTGTGTCCCCCTCGCTCAGCCCACAGCCGCTACGACGCGCTAACCCCCTAAAAGCTCTCTCGGGCCCACATCAGACATCTCACACGGATCAGCACCAGGGTGCCACGGTGGCGTGCACGAGCCCAGGCACATGATGACATGAAGCACGATCTCGATCGACACACAGCTGTACCGTTTGAGGTAGGTGAGCAGCGGTGATCAATCGCGACTGCTCATCCCGTGATTGCTGCCACGACGCAACCCGAGGCCGCCATACGCGTGCAGGAGAGACCCCGTGCACATCACAGGGTCCTCCATGTTTGGTCCCTGCAGAACGAACGGGTTCGTATCGCCGAGAACCTTGGTCGGACGCGGAGTACGGTGGCTGCGCTGCGTGACGTCGGCCAGCTCGGCCAGCCGGCTATCGAACGCCGAACGAGGAGTGCGGTGGTTCGTGCCGTTGGGTGATGAAGACCACCCATTCTGCGCATTCTGCGCCTTGGGTAGGGACATTGCTTTCTTGTGTGCCGCCTCCAGCCGGGCGAATTCCTTCTGGGCGAGCGCGCCTCGCTCAGCGAGACTCAGTGGCCTTTCTGGGATATCTAGTGTGAGCGCCTGCACCGGCTCAGCGTGGCCGATGCGGGTGGGCATGTTCGAGGAACCGGCCCTTGAGGACACGGCGGCGGCCATTTTGTGGACTGAAAATGGCGAGAGCTGAGTTGTTTCCTCTGAAACGGCGGTTTTCGCAAACGTAGATCGAGGGGGTGGTTGACGAGCAACGGCTAGATAGTCGACACACGATGCCGAACCACCCGGAGAGTTTGGACGAACGAAATGCCCGACATGACGCTTCATGAGTTTTTGCGCACACACGGTCGTCGCGTACTCGTACTTGTCGCTTGTCGCCATGGCGAGCTACGGCCAAGTTGATGCTACCTCGGCAGCTGTGTCCTTAGGTCTCTGCATTCCGATCACCATAGCCTCGACCATCGCGATACTCATCATCGGTTACCGCTCTGCTCCATATGACAGCAGGAGCAGCATCAACACCGACGCTGCATCTCAAATCTATCGTCTATGGCAAAGGATTCGTGGACGTGGTGGCCTGCCTGCGGAAATCCTCAGGGATTGACTCATTCACCTGGAAGTAGTGTCCGCTTGTCTCAGGGCTCTTATACCTCAGGTGTACGCTTTCCCCTCTGTACAGAAGTGGACAGTCATGCAAAAAGCGTCGTCACTCGAGAATTGGTTCAGCTAGACAAATTGGACGGGATGCATTAGCATTCCATGTGAGATAGCTCTATAGCACGAGATAGAGCACGAGATGGACGACATCTTCTCGACGAAATCGAGATCTACATGTCCATTCCGACGGAATACGCGCCCGTGCGGCGCCTCCTTTCTAGGTCCTTTGACCTTTCCCCCTTGAGCGCTCCCTTGCGCCCGAGACGATGCCCACACCCGCCCTAGATTCTTTCTGGTTTCACAAAGTCTAGCTGACCCTCCAATCACGATTCTACATTCATATTTTTGCGTACGACTATGCATGATCGACGTTGACACCCTCGCCCCGCGAGGCTTTCCGCAGACCGCACGACCGCCGGCGGTCCGCGCTAGCGCGACCGCGAGGTCCGAGGAGTCATGAACACGAGTACAGCCGCAACAGTACGGTCAACGGTGCTCAGAGGACCGGCCTTAGACCCGGCACACAGCGAACCACGAGCCAACCCGCACAGCGACATCCGGATATGCTCTCTCTCTCTCCACAACAGATTCTCGCACGAAACACACGGTCTCAGACGCGGTGACGCGCAGGGACGCAGAGCACATGTCTCGCTCAGAGCCAAACACTGAGGGTGCAGCGCGGACGTGTTCACAGCCAATGTTCACAGCCAAACACTGAGGGTGCAGCGCGGGGCGCCGCCCTAGATGGCATATTCCTTGAGGAGCGAGCCCGCGATTACTAAACGCTGGATCTCGCTCGTACCTTCATAGATCTCCGTGATGCGTGCATCGCGGTAGAAGCGCTCGGCCGGCATGTCGGTCACGTAGCCCATCCCGCCAAGCACCTGGATGGCAGCGTGCGCATTCGCAGTCGCGGCCTCCGAGGCAGCGAGCTTGGCCATCGCCGCCTCTTTTGTGTACGGCTGGCCGTTACTCTTGAGCCCCGCGGCGCGGTGGGTGAGAAGCCTAGCCGCCTCTACGCGCATCGCCATGTCCGCTAACTTGATCTGGATCGACTGGTGCTTGGCGATGGGCACGTTGAAGGTCTTGCGCTCCTGCGCGTACGCAATCGCGCACTCGAGCGACGCCTGAGCGATGCCAAGAGCCTGCGCCGCGATGCCGATACGCCCTCCATCAAGCGTCATCATCGCAACCTTGAAGCCATCGCCTTGCTTGCCGAGCAAGTTGGCCTGGGAGACGCGGACGTTCTCGAAGATGAGGTTGCCTGTGGACGAGGCGCGGATGCCCAGCTTGTCCTCCTTCTTGCCCAGAGAGAAGCCGGGTGCGTCCGTGGGCACGAGGAACGCGGAGAGCCCCTTGTGCTTCAGCTCCTTGCTCGTGGTGGCGATCACGACGGCCGCGTGCGCGTCATGCGCGTTGGTGATCCACGCCTTGGTGCCGTTGATCACCCACTCGTCGCCCTCGAGCCTCGCAGTCGTGCTCGCGGCCGCGGCGTCCGAGCCGTTGCCCGGCTCCGAAAGGCCGAAGCAGCCGAGCTTCTTGCCCGACGCAAAGGGCGTGAGCCATTTCGCCTTCTGCTCGTCAGTGCCAAACTTGTTGACCGGATCGCAGTAGAGCGAGTTGTTGACCGACATGATCACGCCAGATGAGGCGCAGCCGCGCGAGATCTCCTCCATCGCCAGGGCGTACGCGAGCGCGTCCATGCCCGCGCCACCCCACTCCTCCGGGATGGCGATGCCCATCAGGCCCATCTCGCCCATGGCGGCGATCTGCTCAGCCGGAAAGCGGTGCTCTTTGTCGAGCGCGGCGGCAATCGGCTTGAGCTGTGCATCCGCAAAATCGCGGCACGTTTGCCTGCGCGCAGCCACGAGAGCGCTTCGTCAGTACGGACATCGCGAGCTGATGGCGCACGCTCGACTGCGGTTGGCTCGCACGCTCACCTCAGCATCTCGTGAGTTTCCGACATGACGCCAACCGGACCTTCGTCATCGGCGAAGGCCGTCGAGAGCTGCCGAGTTGCGAGACGGCGCAGGCCGGTGGTGCCGGTGCGGGCGGCACGCTTCAGCTGGAGACCAAGCATGCTTGTGTTCGTCGTGTGCTTGATTGCTAATCAAGCTTTGCGGAATACACATTGTCGTGGGTCGACGCGCTTGACCCCTGTGAAGCTACGCAGGCTGTGGTACCTATAACGCCTTAAACAATTCCGAATCCCTTTGTAAACGCGGATCTTCGGCTCCGACCGCGCCTGGAGAGTATAGAGTCTGGAGAGACTCGATATGACTCTGAGACCATTAAGCCACCAGTACGCCAAAACAAGGGCTCATTGCACAGAACGCGCGACCCCATCGTCATGTCGGCACAAATCCCGCGTCCGGCATAAGTCGGAGCCATTTGCCAGCATCCTCGACGAACGAGTCGCACTTGAAGACGTCGTACTCCGTAGTGAGCACAGCAGCATTCACGCCATCCGCCCCCTCAGCACCCTCGTCGGGCCGATTGCTAAGCACGGCGGCCTCCTCGCCCTGGTTGCGAATGAAGACTTGTACTGCGCACCGATGCATGCGGAGCACGCTTGATCACTGTGAGAGTGAATTCGCAGGTCGCATGCAGGAATGCAGGATTTGGGGAGCACCCAGCTTCCAAGAGTGCACGAGCTGGCCAGGGCTGCGCACCCTGTGGCTCGACAGGTTCAAAGTCGGGCGAGTCCGTAACGTGCGGCTGCTCGTGCTGCTTCTCGACCCAGTGGTACACCTCGCAGCGATCAATCCATTTGCAGTTGATGCAGATGCACGAGCGCGGTGCATCTAGCCGCCGCCGGAAGCTCGATGGCCGTGGAGAGAATTGCGACGGAGCCGTCGACCTCAACGAGAGCGATGCGTGCGCCGCGCCGATGAGAATCATGGGCATATGGAGTTTCGGCATGGTTTAGCGCGGGGAGAGTGTGAATGCCTCATTCACACGCCCTCATCATTCATGGGCAGAAGAGCGTAATCCGAGTTTTTATTCCAGGTTTCTGTTTTTAGGATACCTTTCAATGGTGTGAAAATGTCCGACATCACGAACGTGTTCCGCGAGAGCGTGCGCCGTCGTCGTGCAGCCCTCGGTCGGCCCACGCCGGCCGATGAGCTCATGCCCAAAAGTCGCGAACGCTCCGCCTTCGGAACAGAGGCACGGCGGACGCTGCAAAAGATTCGCTCCACCGCGCAGTTCCTTCGCGACAGCCATGCTGCGTACCTCATGGACGATGGGATGCACGGCGGCATGTCCGAAGCGGAGCGCGACGACGTCGACGCGGAGACGCAGCGCTTCCTTCAAGCATGCGGGGAGAGCATCGAGGGCCTCAAGCAGCATGCCGCCGCAGAGGCGGGCGAGCTGACCGCCAAGGGCCGACCTGTCGTGTCGCCGCAGCTGAGTGCACACCGGCAAGCCACGCTGCAGCTGCTCTACGATCAGCTCAAGCGCGTGGCATCCATCTTCGACGAGCACCGCGGGTACCGTCTGCGCCGGGCGACCGAAGAGCGCGACCGGCGGCTGGGTGCGGCCGCGGAGGCTGCTGGGAGCTTCGGGCATGGCGGAGCGCTGGCGGCGCTGCCCTCGGGCAGTGAGCAGGGCGTTAGTTTCGGGCGATTTGGAAGCGCCATCACCGTCGGGCGTGGCCACGATCAGCGTGCGGAGGTTGTCAATCTCGACTGGGGCGAGGGCGAGGTGCTCGAGGACGAGCCGCTCGACGAGGCCGAGCAGGCGCAGCTGCAGCTCGAGAACGAGGCGTTGCAAAAGGAGCTCGAGACGATGGTGGAGCAGGCGCGCGAGGCGGAGACGCGGATGCTCGAGATCTCGAGCCTCTCGCACAGCTTCGCTACCAAAGTTGACGAGCAAGAATCAGAGGTCGAGACGCTCTTCCAGCACGCAGAGCAGACATCGGAGAATCTGGTGCGCGGCAACGCTTACCTCGACTCCGCTGCGAAGCATTCGCGCGACTTTCGGTTGCTCGTGCTGTCCATTCTCCTGCTCTCGTCATTTGGGCTCCTTTTTTTGGACTGGTACTACGAGTAGGTAAAGTATCCCGTACAGGTTCGTGTCAAAAAGTGTCGCAGGACGCCCATTTGGGATTTCGGTTTCGTCGACAGGCTCGGCGGCCAAGCGCACACGCGACGGCCACGGCGAGCCCTGGCCCCTCCGCTCCTGGAGCCGCCGGCGGCCTCTGTCATCAACCGTCATAAGATAGATGATTTTTGGATTTACAGTTTAGCGCCTGGTCATCACATGTGCCGGTCGGGTATTAACGTCGAACCGACGCCGTCTCAGACGGTTTCACTGCACGGCCGCTCTGAGAGTCGGACTCTGACGCTCGGACTCACCTTGTGGACTCGCTTTCACGTTTATACCGAGTTCTGGAACACCCTCCTTTTTTTCTCTTGAAAAGCCAAAGGGGTGCGGAACGCATTTGAGCGCGTCGCTGCCGGGCTCGCTGGCGGCTTCAGACGCGCTCGGGTCGGCCCGTTCGGGCTTCGAGGCGACGCCCGTGGTCGATGCCGACCACGGCAAGAGCAAATCGC
>Ga0180442_100177_pt1 | contig 36684 bp, 20 predicted proteins | sample ChrtobMetP5_16mM_FD_119746 | JGI IMG/M metagenome (GOLD analysis project Ga0180442, IMG submission 119746) | Chrysochromulina tobin associated microbial communities from unialgal haptophyte culture, Seattle, Washington, USA - P5_16mM MetaG | ecosystem: Host-associated > Algae > Haptophytes >... | reverse complement strand
CCTTACGTTCGGCCGCCCGCCGCTCGGCCGCTGCCGCCGCCGCACTGCGCCCGCCTCCTTTGACGACTGCCCAGCCGTCGGCTTTGACGGTGCTGGTGCCACCGCCGCCCCCACTCCAGACGTTCCCCATCATGTCCCCTGAGGCTGTTCGGAGGCCGGCGGCCCAACGCAACCTTAACCTTAATCCCTTAAGCTCAGAACAGAGGCCCCCTCGGCATCGCGCGCTCGTCGGCGAGGTCCTTGCGCTTGGCGGGCAGATACTGCAGCAGGTACCCCTGCGCGAGGTTGAGCACGATCTGGATGGCCTGCACGAGCAGCTGCTTCCACCACGGCGACGGCCCCACGTCCTGCTCGCGCGGCGGCAGCACAGCCGCCTCGGCCTCGTGTGCGGCCGCCTCGATGAGCAGATGCTGGCGCAGCCGGCGCACGCAGCGCCGCTGCAGCGCCACGCCTTGCGGCCGCGTACCAATGTGCGCGGGCGTCGACGCCCTCACCGCCCGTTCAAAGCGGCGCGTCGTCTTGCGGCTCAGCCGCGTCGAAGCACGGTCGTACCGGGCGGCCGCGGCCATGAGTAGCACGAGGTCGGCGCGAAAGGTGGCAAGGGCATCCTCGAAGAGCACGCTCAGTTGCTGACGCGTCAGCCGGAGCGCCTCCGCCGTCGCCGCTCGCGACACTGCCTCGCGCTTGGCCGCGTGCGATCGCCGGCTCACAAACCGCGAAGAGCTCGCATCGTACACCCGCAGCGTGTTGGCGATGAGCCGTTCCGCCCGCGGCGCAAAGTCGTCGAGCGGGTTACGCGCGGCCTCGGCGATCGCCGTTCGCAGCTCGCGCGCCTCAGCGGCCGCCGCCTCGCACGCCTTTTGGCGTGCGCCCTCGCACCCCACAAGAGCCAACCACTCGCTCGGAGCCGCGCTCGCGAGCCGCGCGAGCTGCTCGGCTGTGCGCGGCGGCTCGGCCTCAGCCCCGCCGCCGCTGGCCTCGCCGGCCACGCCGCGGCTGCTGCTGCTGCAACTGCTGGGGTTCGCAGCCTTCGTGGACAGTGACTTGAGTGTGCGAATGCGCCGCTCACTGATCGCTGGCCAGCCGCCCTCCATGAGCAGTGATCGCAAACGTGCGGGAGAGTGGCTCCAATCGATTGGACCAAATTGGGCAGCTCCATTCGGCTGGGCTGCAACAGGGGCCACCCGCCCAAGCATTTGAAGCACTTCCTCGTCGCTCAAGGAGGCATCGGTGGGGCTGCTGCTGCTGCTGCTGCTGCTGCTGCTGCTGCTGCTGCCGCCGCCGCCGCCGCCGCCGCCGCTGGGGCCGCCTGGCTCGCCGCGCTCGTCGCGGCCGCCCGTACTCCCGCCGCCGCCGCGCACGGTTGCCCGGCGCTTGCCTTTGGGCGCGTCGAGCAGCCAAAGTAGCTCGGTGAGGAGGCATGGCACTTGTGCGAGCGTCAAGCTCTTCGGCACGCGCCGCGGGTCGCCGAGCAGGTAGTCGGGCCGCGCCGGCCGTGCAAACCTTGCGAGGAGGGCCGAACCGCCCTGAACGCCGCCGCCGCCACCGCCGCCTCCGCTCTCAGCCAGAGAGGCGACGCTCACAGCGAGGCGATCCCGTGACCGAACGTGAGCGTACGACCGCGCTGGCCGCAGCGCGCGGAGCTCATCGAGCCGGCTCTCAATTTCCGCCGCAGACCATGGCTGAGAGAGGAGCTCGTCCGCCTTTGTCGCGGCCTTGGTGGTCGTCATGACGAGCAGCAGCCGACGCGGCGGCGGATCCGTAGCCCCGTCAGTGGTCGACGGCGGCATCTGTTCGATGGCATCGAGCGCGCGCTCGAGCACCGCATCGAGAGCCGCTGTGCGCCGAGCGCCTCCAGCCAAGGCTGGCAGCGCGGCTAGCCAAACGTCGGCGACCGCGAGCGTGGCCAGCGATGCTGGCGGTGTGCGTGCCATACGGGCGCTGCTGCTGCTGGCGCCGAGGAGCAGGAGAGCCGGCGCATCGGGCGCGAGCGGCGCGCACAAGTCCGCCTGAATCCTCGAACCCGTTCCATCCGTCGGCAAAGCGCGTCCGAGGCACACGCCGAAGAGCCGGTCGCACAGCATGGCGCCATCTGCATTTAGGGCGGTGACGACGGCAAAGGTCTGCTCCTCTCGGTCGCGTTCACTGCGTTCTGAGTCGCGAGCGAGATGTCGGCTGAAGCTGGGAGAGCATGACACGGTGGCGCAAAGTGATCGGACGGAAAGCAGAAAGAGGAGGAAGCTCCCTAGCTGGCGCCGAGAGGCCGCGACCATATTTCGAGATTGCGATGACAACAAAAAGCAGGCCGCACCCGTGAATTTGAAACTAGGAGATCCACGAATCAACCTTCCTCGGTTGGTGCGTGGGCTTTCCTCAGGCCGTGTTCAGAAAAGTCGAGTGAATTCACTGTGAAAACACGCGATGTCCACCCGCCCTCTTTAACGTCCCCCCCTTCTAGCGTCCGTCACGGCAACTAGACGAGGCCGTGGACCGCACCAGGGTCGCGCAGTTCAGGACGCCTCCTCAGATGCCACCTAAGGCGGAATCAGGACGCCACCTCCTCGCTGTTTGTGAGTCTATGGCAGCATCAGACGGCGTCGCGGGCCAGCTGGCAAAGCTGGCAGAGCTGTGGGCGAAAGGCGCCCTCGACGAATCCGAGTTCAAGGCGGCCAAGGCGATGGTGCTCGCGGCCGCTCCTCCTGGCGCCGAAGACTCCACCGCGCCCCCTCCAGCTGGCGGCAGCAGCGCGCCGTCGCCACCACTCTCGCCGGCGCATGCTCGCTGCGTGTCGGCCGCCGGTGGCGCCTGCAGCGCGGCCATAGCCCCTGCGCCCGTTCATAAGATCGATACCCAGGTGCTTGAGACACTGGTACAAGAACGCTCTGCGGCCGCGCCAGCGCGCATGAGCTGGAATGAGCGCGCGGCGTCACGTGCGACGGCAGACGTTCCCCTCGGTCGGCGGCGTCTCGGCTCGGCAGCCAACGGTCGGCCGACGTCGAGCGGGGGCCGCCCACCGTCGGCGCCACCGCAGAGTGCGGGGGCGTCGAGGACGGGCTCCCTGGGCGGCAGTATCCCTGTCTCGCCGGGCTCTCGTAACGGCTTTGGCGCCGCCGCCCACGCCTCCGGCCGCCCACGCCCCACGAGCGCCGCTGCCGTCGCCCGCGCGCCCGATGATACGCGTACGTCGCGCGCCCGGGCAGCGGCTGTGGCGGCAACGCTCGCGCTCGAGGCGCGCGGCTCCAATCCGCGTCACACCGACGGGCCGCAAGCCCCTGATCTGTTACCTTCCGTCCTGAGGCGACCCCTTTGCTACGGCGCCATGCCCGCGCGCCCGCTGCCCTCCACCTCCAAGGTGCACCCAGCACCACGGCCAAAGTCCATCTCACCGACTCGCGGACCCGCTGGCCCACTCCTCGACCCGAGTGGCCACGAGGAGAGGACGGTCGCTGAGGTGATCGCGTACACGAAGCCGCGCGTGCTTGGAGGCGGCTGGTCGCGCGAGTCGAAAGCGAACCCGCCCAAGACGGTCAATCCGCTCGACTCGACAGGGGGCAAGGCGGTCGGTGACAAATTCCCGTGGGTCAAGCGCGACTCTGGTGTCTTCCCAGAGCGAGAACCCATGAAACAAGGCGGCGGGGCGCGCCCGCTCCGTACGACACAACGCTTGAACGCGAGCATGGCCAATAATTATACGGGCCAGTTTGTCGTCGAGATGTCGCTCGGCACGACGACGTTGGGCTAAGCCCATGCGGCGGTGTGGAGACATCGGAAGTTTCGGGCAAGTGCCTGTCCCTGACCTAGGTGTCACCGTCAATGTGTGCCGAGCCGTCGGTCTGATGTCTGATGACTGAAGACTGAAGACTGATGGTGTCGGGCGACTGTCCAGAGTCCAGCCTGCGTCTCGTGTAGCTGCTGTTAGTATCAGTAATCAGACTTCAGAGGAGCGAGCGGGACGCGGTCGCACGGAGTAAACGAGCGGCAAGCGGCAGGGTGACACTTGAGTGTTATGTCCTCAAACCGACTTTAAATAATTTTATAAATACTTAAATAGCTAAGTCGTTGTTCGTTAAAGTGACTTTAAGTCACTTTTAACCGGAGTCGGGGCTCGGAAACGGCGCTGTCCGCGCTGGTTGGAGCGTTGGACCGTTGAGGTTGAATCTCAATCTCGTTCTGACTTCTGCGGTCTTCTGACACTGACTTACTCGTGTTCTGATGAGACGTGAGAGCGGACGGCGCTGCTATCATTACCCTGGGCCTTGATGCGTGCGTGGTCGGACTGGGCGACTGGCACTGGGCGAAGCCGAAGGCGCGTGCGGCTAGTGCGGCGGTCCGCGCCGCGGCGGCCCTGGTCTGAGGTCTCCCTGAGTGTGTGTCGTCAGATGTCCTTGCATCATGTTGCATTTGTTGCATCTTACGTAACTTAGTCCTCTAGTAAACGCATGAGTACGTCCCTCTGACACATAGCTCATCCAGTAGAAACACGCTTTGCCGGGGTGAAAGGATGTGACTGCGAGCGTTTGAAGCACAATTTTGCTTGCGAATGCGCCTGACGAAATTGGAATTCGAAGTTGCGGCGCCTTCCCGAAATTGGAAGGACGCACGTAGCGCGGAAAGCGTCCGACGCAGCGCTACATTCACAACGTCATTTAGGACGGAGGCAACATGTCGAACATGCGTCGCTTCAACTCAAGCCCGTTCACCCTGCAAGAGCACTGCGGTAGCCACGCAAAGGCAGTTGCTGCCTGTCTTCGCCGCTACAACTGCAATCCTCATGAGATTCCTGCCACTGACACCTCTGACGAAGCGAATCATTGTCGGCTCGCTTGGTCAGCCTTCCGCCACTGCGGATCTGAGCTCATTGCTGCGTGCGACTGGGCGCCCAAGAAGTGCAAGCCAGAACGCGATGCTCACCAGGCGTGTCTCAGCCGCGCATCGGAGCCGAAGGACTGTGAGCAACTGGAGCTCGCCGTGCTTCTGTGCGCATCCGTGCGCATCACAGCGAAAATGAGCGGCCAACCGTTACCAACATAGAGCATTGTGGACCTATTTTCTAAGCGCATATTTTACATCCTCATCCACGCAGCTACGTTCGACGCGCCGCTGTGTGCGGCTTCAAGCGGATTGTCCGCGTCGGATGCTGCCCATCAATTGGCCTCTACGGCCAGCTGCCGACCTACAGCTTCTGCACCTCGAGCTCCTTGGAAGGCTGTCCACTTGGCAGCACGGCGCTGAGCCAAGGGTCGCCCGGGTAGTCGTACGCGAGCTGCGCCAGCCGCTGCGCCACAATCCAATCGTACGAGTCGTCATGACGCAGCCGCCGGGCCACCGGTCGCCAATAGCCTTGCGCCGTCACCTGCTCCTCCTCAGGCGCCGCGGTGGCCGCGCCGGGAGGTGGCGGCGGCGGCGGAGGCGGTGGCAGCGGCACGAGCGGCTGCACGACCACATAGTCGAGCTCGACGATCCCCTCTCCCGAGGCCCACTGGGTACATGGAGCACCGTCGTGGTGCACGTTGAGCATGTTCTCGCCGGGCACGTCGGTGGCCCATTTGCGCAGGGCCGCCGCGAGAGCGGCGTCCTCGGCGCGCTGCAGGTCGAAGACGAAGTGGCGCGTACTCAGGTGGCGCACCTCCCGCACCACATACGTCCACATGAGCATGCCGACCGCGCCTACGTCCGCGGCGCTGTCGCCGTCTCCTTGCGCTAGGTACTCCATGAAGCCCATTGGCAGAGGGGCACCATCAAGCGTTGCGTTTAGGATCGCTTCACTCGCTCTGCCGAGTGCTGTGTGCGCCAGCCGCTTGGCGAGCGTGTGCGCCAGCCGCCGGTGGCGACCATCGGCGAGGTCGAGCGAGTACTGCGCCATGTACGTGATGGCGCGGCTCGTGAATTCGAGTTCTAATCGCCCGCTCCCGGGCATGACCCACTGCTCGTCGGTATGGCGGAGCTCGAAGCGCACGCCATCGAGCCGCTCTCGCTTCCATGACTCGCCGCTCTCGACGAGCGCCTTGCGCCACAGGCCGAGGGCGACCTCGCGCTCGGACGAGTCCGCAAGAGCGAGCTTGTAGTGGACAGTTGTGGGCGGCGCGGGCTCGGCCCGTCGGTACTCGACATGTAGCGTGCCCTCGGCTGGCAGCGGCGCAGAGGCGTCGATGGGGCCGAGCTCGGGTGGCGGGAGTGCCGCAAAGGCTTCAAGCGCCGCCTTGCGGGCTGCCAACGCCGCGCGCTTCGCCTCCGCGGCTGCGGCCGCCTCCTCCTCCAAGCGCATCTCGCGCTCCCAATCCTCTTCCTGCTCCTCAGAGGCGGCAGGGGCGGCGGCGGCGGCAGGGGCGGCGGCAGGGGCGGCGGCAGGGGCGGCGGCAGGGGCGGCGGCAGGGGCGGCGGCCTTTGGCGGCACGCGAAGGGGTGGCAGCTCGGGCGGCGGCAACGGCGGCGGCTGGTACATGGCGACAGCCCACGGCTCTTTGCGGGCCGTACTCACTGCTTGTAGCTGCGTCGCGACCCACCGCTCGAACGGGTGGGCCAGATTGAGTTGGTAGAGCCCCTCGGGGTTCGCCGGGTCGAAGCTGAGGTAGCGCGTCGGTTTCTTCGGATCGTCCAGAGGCAGCACCACGCTGCCAGCTCTTGCGACAGACAGCTTCTCCCCGAGCCCGAGCATGGCGGGGTTGATGGGTAGCCCAAAGCGACCGCCCATAGCGTTGCAGCCCTTCTCCGCAATCGACTCGTCAAGTTCCGGCGGGTTGGCGGAGCCTCTGGGGCGGCCGGGTGACAGGAGCTTCGCCTGAACACAGCCCTGGAGCGCAATGGTTTTGAGCGTCGGGTTAGCCACCAGCGCGGCGAAGAGCGAGCTCACCGCGTCCTCCCCCACCAGATTGAAACTCAGCTCGAGGGCGGTGAGCGTGCGGTTGGTGCGAGAGAGCGCCGTCGCAAGCGCCTCGGCGCCCTCGGCCTCGATGGCCGCGTGCGGCACCGCGAGCGTGCGGAGCGTCGTGTTGGCTTCTAGCATGGCGCCGAGCGCCACGCCGCCACGGTTCCCCATCACATTCCATCCGAGCCCGAGCCGCAGCAGGTGATGGTTGTCGCGCAGCGCTCCGCTGAGCTCCTCGATCGCGGTCGCCCGCATCGCATTCCATGAGAGGTCGAGTTCGACAAGGGGGCACTTGGGCGAACTGAGCTGCGTGCACAAGAGCGAGGCGCTGATCGAGGTCATTTTATTGCTCTCGAGACTCAGGTGCTGCAGCACCTTGCTGAAAGTGAGGAGTGACATGAGCGCCTCCGTCGCGCCATCGCCCAGGCCGTTGTCGCCGAGCCGGAGTACACGCAGCGTGCGCAGCACACCCTTGCGCGACTGCGAGGCGTTCGCAATCGCCTCGAGCAGCGAGCTCATGGCCTTGCCGCCGATGGCGTTGCTACTCAAGTCGAGCTCGCTCAGCTTCTCGTTGATCTCGAGCCCACGCGAGAGCGCTTCGGCACCCTCCGCATGCAGCCGGTTATCGCACAGGTCGAGCACGCGCCACGACTCGTTGAGCACGAGAACCGCGGCGAGGGCGGCGCTCCCATTTGTACCCAGCCCGTAGTGGGAGAGCGAGAGGCGCGGTGCATCCAGATGGTTGAGTACGCGCGAGACCGGCGTCGTGCCGAGCGACTCGCAGGCCTTCATGTACGCCTGCAGCTGCCTCGCGCAGGCGTCGCGGCGCGCCTCGGGGATGCTCCGCAGGCCGCCCAAGGCGTTTGCGAGCATTGAGGCGCCCAGCTCGGTACCCAGCTCGGACGCGGAGGCGGCAATGCGCAGTCGAGTCCCCACGGGCGTGAACGCGCCGCCCGCCCGCTCGCCCGGTGCAAACGGCGCCGGGCTGCGCCTCTCGCCCCCCTCTCCACTCTCCCGAGGCATGATGCTGCCAGTCGAGACGGGCGAGGTGCGCCCCTCCGAAGGTGCGGGCGAGAGAAGGCTCTCTGGTGGCTTCTCCTGTAAGCTCTCCACAAAGTCCTCGAAGACGTTGGCGGAGGCGAAGGGTGGAAGGGGCACGAAGGGATTGGCGGTGGGCCACCCCCATGGCGGCTCACCCGCGTCCGACTCGCTCCACACGCTGGCCGAGCCCGTCGAGAGACTCGAGCCAGGCCGGCCGGCGGGGGCGGGCGGTGCGCTCAGCACGGCGCTCGACATCGCACTCAGCTTCGCGCTCGCCACGTGGCCGCCGAGGAGCAGCGCACTCTCGTGGTGCATGTGATGCGAGCCATTCGACACGATGGCGCGCGCCAGCTTGGCCTTACGCAGCTCGGCACGCTTGCGGGGCGCATCGTAGATAGCGTTCGCCGCGTGCCGAGCTTCGTCGGCTTCGTTCTGACGCACCCTCTCGGCGTTCTTGGCGCGGATGACGATGAGTTCGGACGAGGTGGGACGCGGCTTTCGCTCCGGTTCGCCGTAGGGATTCGTGTAACCCTTGTACTCGGTCGCCTGTGGCGCGGGCGGCGGCGGCGGCGGCGGCGGCGCCGACGCCGTCGGGTCGCCGTACAGGCTGCTTGCCAGTGAGCTCGAGAGGGCGTGCAGGGTGCCCGAACGGAGGCCATGCGCCCCATGTGTCTGGGGCGAGGGCGCGGCCGAAGGAAGCGTGCCGTCCTCCTCGCCGTCCTCCTCGCCGCCCTCCTCGCCATCCTCCTCGCCATCCTCCTCCACATCGTCCGCGTCGGCATCGTAGGATGCGAGCGCCCCACGGGGCAAGGCCGCACTCCCAAGCACCGCCTCTGCCGACGCGTGAGCCATGCCATCGCCACCGCGGCCGCCGGCGCCAACGACAACTACAGCTGGGGCGGGCGGAGGGACTGTCGGTGCACCGCCAGCCGCAGCGAACAAGAACCTCTTCGGTAGCGAAGGGGTGCCACTCGCCGCCACGGGCGCCGCAACGGGCGCGAAGGCCTCGGCGGTGGCGGCGAGCGGTGCGGCGGTGGCGGCGAGCGGTGCCGCGGGCGGCTCGTCGGCGATCACCGCCGCCTGCTGCGACGCGGCACGTACCATCGAGCTGAGCTTCTTCTTCTTCCAAGCTGCGCTCGCCTTCGCAGGTCCGCCGGGCCCGCCCGCCGATGGTGCGCTCGCCTGGACGGCGTCTACCGCGGCCTCCGCAACAGCCACAAGCGAGCGGCGCGCACGAATAAACGAGGCGGGTACTGGCGGCACCGATCCTCGACTCGAAGCAGCAGCTGGCTCTCCCTGCTTCGAGTCGAGTCGACGCTTGCACTCGGACATGAGCGTCTCGCACATGAAGGTCGGGGGTGCGCTGCTCCCACTCACGCCGCCCCCCAAGAGCTCCCCAAACGCGCGCTCGCCCACGAGCTTTCGAAGCGCAGCCAGCTGCGGCTTGGTCATCTTGCGTTTCAACACGTCGGCTTCGCGTGCCTGGGCGGCGCCGTCTACTGGCTTGGGCTGCACGCGCGCCGAGCTGCGCGACTGGCCGTCGTGCCGGATGAGCGCCGGATTGGAGGCGATGCGCGTGCCACGATTGCCCAGGTGCTCGAGCGCCCCGGCCTTTTCGAGCTCCACCATCAGCAAGAGGGCCTCGGTGGAGGGTTGCGTGGTTTCGTTCGCGATGCCGTCGTCGGCGAGGTCAGCCTCGCGCTGGCGCTCAATCTCGCGTTTCATCATCTGCCGGCTGATAATCTCCTCGGCGCCCAGCGGCTCGATGCGCGCAAGAATGTCCGCCCGATGCACGTCGCGCATTTCCAGCTGGTGAATTCCGTACTGGCTGAGGAGTGCGGGCTTCGTGCGCGAATCCTGGCTGATGTGCAGCGTCGCCGCGACGAACTCGTCATCAAAATTGAGCAGCCCAAAGGTGAACTGCTTTTCGTAGCGGAAGATCTTCTCAACGTGCATGCGCTCGGTCACGTCATGCTCCTCGTCAACCGGCGACGACGCCCTACCCGAGGCCGCCTGAGCACCGCCTGCCGATGATTCCGGATGCTTGCGCGCAAGTACTGGGAGCTTCAGCGCGTCCGATATCACGGGTTCGCCAGATGTGTACCGCAGCGCGGATTCCGAGCGCGATCGACCGAACGCCGGGGCTGAGCGCGAGTGGGCCACGCGGTCGGAGGCTGGTTTGAGCCTGGGCAGCAGCCCGCCGCCGCCGTCGATGAGGTCCATGCTCACGCGGCTCGCCGCCATCAGAGTAGATGTTTTGGCGGCGAGCGCCTCGAGAGACTGCATGGCCCCAGGCTCAACGTCGCGGAGGGACGGCGACGGCCAAGTCCCCTTCTCTCGTCTCCTTCGTGTGCTTCGCTGAACCGGCGAGCGCCGTGTTGGGCACTTTTGTTTGTAGTTTTGGGACTTCAGGGTAAGGGACGGGGGCCTTCCGCTTGTCCCCGCATACCAACCGACCGCGAATGTTCGTCTCCAGCAACCCATCCGTTCACATTCCTCCCAGAGCCGGCGCGTCCACGTCGCACCCGAATTCTTGACGCCGCTCGACGACGCTCGGCACTCAGTCATTCCCCTCTCGACATGGAGCACGAGGCCATGCCACCACATCTCGCGCCACCGGCGCCACCACCAGCACCGCCGAGCATTGCCCAGGGCTTTCCCAGCGCACCTTTCACGGCGGGCTCGAGCAGAGCCCTAGAAGGTGATGAGTTTGAAGATGAGGTTGAAACGATCGACGATCTGATCGTCAAGCGCGTATACGATCTAGGTCCTGACGACCCTCCTCCGAGCGACCTGGACGACGATGACGAGAGTCACCTCGATGAAGATGCTTCGTCAATGGCCTCGGAGGCCATGCCAGACGTGACAGACATTATTGAGTATGATCCTCCGGCGGAGGACCACAGCGTGCAGCGCCTCATCGCGCACACGGAGCCCGTCTTTGCCGTGGCGGTCAACCCGGCCCATCCCGAAATCCTTGCCACTGGTGGCGGTGACGACGTCGGCTATCTGTGGCGCGTCGGGCAACCGCAGCCCGCCTTCAAGCTTGAGGGCCATTCTGATACGGTAAGCACCATCGCGTTCAGCGCCGACGGCTCGATGCTTGCCAGCGGGAGCCTGGATGGCTCGGTGCGCGTGTGGCACGTTCCGACGGGTGCGCTTGCAGTTGCGCTCGAGGGGCCGACACAGGGCATTAATTGGATCTGCTGGCACGTTCGCGGCGCCGTCTTGCTTGCAGGCTCGGAGGACGCGACCGCTTGGATGTGGAAGCTGCCTGAGGGTTCGGTGATGCAGATCTTCTCGGCGCACTCGGCCTCGGTCTCGTACGGCTGCTTCGTCAACAATGGGCGCTCGGTGCTCACTGGCTCAGAGGATGGCAGCGTGCGCGTGTGGAATCCGCGCACAGGTACCGTTGAGCATTGCTTGTACGCAGCGCCCATGGGCCTGCACGAGCCGCGGCCCATCACGTGCCTCGCTGCACACCCGGCGCAGCCCGTGTTCATGTTCGGCAGCGCAGACGGGGGGCTCAAGCTCGCCCACGCGGAGAGTGGCAAGACGCTCGCCGTCTTCCCGAGTCACGACGCAAGTGTCGAGTTCTGCGGCTTCTGCGACGTCATGGCGCTCGCTGCGTCGTGCGGCATGGATGGCAAGATGTGCATCTGGGACCTGGGCACCTTCTCGCCGCGGCACACGTGCATGCACACGGCGGGCGTCATCGAGCTCCGTTGGCTCAAGGGCTCGCCTATGATACTCACATGCGCCCTCTCACGTGAGATCCGCCTGTGGGACGGTCGATCGGGCGAGTGCCTGCAGACGCTCACGGGCCACCACGAGCCGGTGCTCTGCTTCGACGTGGGGTACACCACGCAAGGCATCTATGTGGTGAGCGGGAGCGATGACAAGACCGCCCGGCTGTGGCAGCCTCGGCTCTGATCGAAGGCATGCGTGGACGGAGGATGAAAGAAACCTCGGTGAGATCTCGGTGAGATCTCCTCCGGCCGTAAGTGGACGATGTGGGGGTGCCGGACCAAGTGACGGAAGATGTCAAACGAGTCGTGCGCCTGTCGAGCGCATTCGGTGTCGGCGGCGCGTTCTAGCGTGGTGTGCATGTGTTTCACGGCCACGGGTGGACGCGGTCGCGGGTCGGTTGCGGCCCGGGCTTGGGGCTTCGCACTAGTCGCCTAATACCACGACGCCCGGGCCGGAATGGATCGCGCAATCGCGGATGCATCGGCCGCGCCGTGATGTGACGATTTTACTCGCGCGTTCAGTGGGCCGTGCAACTATACACACGCTGCTAGCAATCGTTACCCTCTTACACTTGTCGCGCTTTGGCCAAGCAACTAGCTTCGTCGCCCTTGTGCACTTTGATGAGCTTTACGAAGTTACGTGGCAGGAACGGCCTTAGGATGCCGTAGGCAAAGGCAAAGATTGGCGGCGGGCTACAGATAAGGATTTGCCCGAGGTAGTCAGGGTAGTTGTCCTGCGACACGCGTGAGAGCTCCTTGGCACAGCGGCGTGCCGCCTTGCTAAAGTGCCCAGTGCTGAAGCCCTCGCAATTGAGCACGAGCTTGTACAATGGTTCACCTTTGGCAAAGTCCAGCTGAGAGTTGAGTGCCTCTTGCATATAGACGCGCCAGCGCACGAAGCGCTGCATGTCCTTAAAGCAGTCGCCGCGCAGCTCGCCGAGGCGTAACACCACCAGCAGGTTCCCTTGGTTGTCACGTCCTCGAAAAATCTCGCATGGAAAGTCCTCAAATTGGGAGGCTGACAAGCGATCAACGCCAAAGGACCGTCGCCACCGCATTGAAGAGTGGAACATCGTCGTGGCATCTTCGACGTCCCAGTCGCGGGCGTTCAAAAAGCTGGAGAGAATTGCCGCTTCCTGGGCATTCATGCGAGGCGTGGCCAAGCGCACACCCCACAGCTCAACCGGTCCCGGCAGAGTCTCGCGCAGCCGCATGTGAAAAGCTTTCAACGCCTCATTCCGCTTCGAGCTCGGGCCAAGCCGTTCGCCCCGGGTTTTCGGCAGCACGCGTGTTAGCGCCACTAACAGCGCGATTGAGAGCTTCACCGAAGGAATAAGGCCCCTCAGCATGACTTTTGTCGGGGGCGTTGGAAAGCGCGAGACTGACAGGGGTCAAACTTGAGAAATGCAAAAGCTCATCACGGCGTTTTTTACTGCGGTTGGTGGAACCTGAAGAGGAACCGTCTCTGCTGCCGGTGTGCCGACTGCGCACACCCCACCGGACCCCACCGACTGCCCGCGCGCGGTCGGTCGCAGCGCCGTGACCCGTGTTGGGCCCGGGTAGTTGCTTCCTACTGGCCTTCTCTCACCCCTCTGGACTCTGCCTCGCTACTGTACCCACTCTGCCTCTCTACCCACTACCGTCTACACGTGCGACGTGGTCGTCCTCTCACAGCTCAAATAACTTTGTGGCGAAATTGACGAACCAATCTTCATCGTGGTGTGCGGCCGCCTCGCGGCGCGTCTCGATACTCATCTTGTGGGAGCCGTCGATCCCGATGCCCTTTTCGTTGCTGATCACGGCCCATACACTCGGCTCCTCGGGCTTCAACCCGCCGCCACCGTTTTGGGGAAGGCTTTGAGCGGCGCTGGCGGCGAGGGCGTGCCCAGCCGCTTGGGCGGCGAGCAAGCGCCGGTGCTGCTCATGGGAACGGTGCCAGATCTCCCAGAGCGTCCGCGCGTTGGCGAGCCGAGCGCACCACATCCACTCGCCGCGCCGCCACTCCGCCGAACTGAGCAGCACCACGGCGTGCTGCAAGAGCCGGATCTCCTTCTCGACATTGGACATCTCCGCTCGGAGCGCCGTGTTGAGCACGACCAATTGCTGCGCTTGGAAGTACTCGTGAGAGCGCTGCTGCTCAATCTCCCCCCCTGTACGCTCGAGCTCTTTCAGGGTCGATTTCAGGGGCGTCACGATGGCCTTTTCGAGCGCGACGTTGATGGCCCACCGCGGTGACGCCCCGCCAGCGACGATGGTTCCATCAGGTGCTTGCAGAGCGATGGTACCGTCAGCTGTTTGTACCATCCGACGAGCGACGAGCGGAGAGTCAGCCACTGACGGCGCAGAGCCCGGAGCGATCGCGAAGCCGTTGGCAGCGGGGACTGCGCCCGCGGGACTGCGCCCCGCGGGACTGCGCCCCATCCAGCTGCCGTGGCCTCCAAAAAGCCCGCCTTGCGGCTGCAGCCGCGCAGCCGCCACCGCCACCTTGGCATCCGCCTCGCGCTGAGCCTCCTCGAGGGTCTCCTCGGCATAGCCCAGCTCGCGCTGCAGCACGCGCAGGCGGACGAGCGCCGTACTGATCGCCTCGTACCGTGCTGCCGGCGCGGTCCTGGGACGGCGAAAGGCGCTCAGTTTGCCGTCGGCTGTCGTCCTGCCGACAGGAATCACCTGGCCCAGTGCGTCGAGCCAAGTGAGCCGATTCGCGCCGTCGCGAGCGGAGAAGTTGAGCTGCCAGCGTGTCGCCTGGATGGTGAAGACGAGAGAGCCCTTGCTCTCGGGGTAGAAGCACTCGGCTTCGCTCAGGGGAAGGACGCGGAAGGGGACCTCGCTGTCCACACGCTCAAGGAGCAGCAGGTAGCTCGGCAACAGGACAGCATGGCAGCCCGCCCAGTAGCGTGTGGCCGTCTCTCGCACCAGGCTCCCCGAGTGCACCGGCGCGCAAGGCATGCACGGTCGGCCGCACGCCGCAGCGCGCAGCGCCGCAAGCAGCCGCACGCGCTCCTCGGGAGTGTCCGTGTACAGCGGCAGCACGGGCGCGGCGTAGACGCTCCCCTCCTCCTCCTCGACGGGGACTCCTGCTGCGCCTGTACGACCTCCGGTGCCCGACGCGGCGCCTGCTGCGGCCGGCACGCCGAAGCAGCATGCGGCGGGCGGCACACTTGTATCGAGCTCGCCGCCCGGCGGGAGCGACGGCAGCTCTGACGAAACGGAGCGCTCGAGCGAGATGGCCACGCCCGCGGTGACCGTGCGCAGGTGGGCTGCCCGGTAGTCTGGGTAGAACGTACTCGACGCCTCGAGAGGCCACGTGCGCCGCACCTGGCCGTCCTCGAGGATGAAGAACTTCGCCCGAAGCACATCGATCATCAAGACGACGGGCACCGAGGGCAGCGGCTTCAGGTCATCGGCGGCCTTATCGTCGACACGATCCCCGGGCCGCCAGGCAGGCAGGAACTGGGCGCCGAGCCGGAGCGCCGTCTCGAGCGCGACCGAGCGCGTCAGGCAGCCTTCCTCGCGCGGCGACTCGATTGGCAGCATGGCGACCGTCTCGACAAGTCGATCCCATTTGGCCAGTCGTGACGCATGCTCGTCGAGGAGGCCCATGTGAGCGGAACGCTCGGAAATCGCGATCGCCCGAAGCCGGTGATGACTTGAGTTGTCCAGCTGTTCGAGACTCACGCACGGCGCTCCGCTGCTGCTGCCCGAAAGCCCGCCGTCCATGCCGTTGCCGTTCCTTCCTAGTAGAGGGCGGAGGGCGGTGGCGGAGGGCCCATCGCCGGCGGCCGCATGTTTGGCGAGGAGGGCCATCCGGCGTGCCAGCCGGAGGCCCACGGCACCTGACGAAACCAAGAGGGCCTCGCAATCAGAGGTCATCAGAGGTCATCAGAGGTCATCAGAGCTCATCAGTGGTCATCACCGAGGGTTTCGTCAACTGCCGCGAGCTCGTTGAGCAGGATCGCACCCTCTAGCTCCGCCAGTGCGCCCTCGCGCGCCAGTCGCATGCCCACCGCCTCGGGAGCCGCCAGCCCGGTGCCGGAGGGGACGCCATCCCCAGCGGTGGTCCCGGCGGCGACGGCGGCGACGGCGGCGACGGCGCCATCGGCGGCGGCGGCGACGTCGGCAGCGGTGTTCTTCGGCGCCTCAGCGACAGGCGGCGGCTGCGGTGCGCTCGGCACGGCGCTCCCTGATAGGCAGGTGGCGCTCGGCGCGGCGCCCCTCGGCAGCGATCCTGGCGGCCGCAGCGTGCGCACGAGCTCGACATAGCTCGCCTGCGCCGTGGCCGCCGGCTGGCCACGCACCGCCGCCCACGCCGCCCACTTCTTCTGCCCCTTGACATCGAACATCCCAGCAGAGCTCTTCATAGGCGCGTCGCCGCTCGTCGCCTGCTTGAACAGCCCATAGAGGCGGAGCTGCACCTCCGTGCTCACGCCGTCCAGTGTCTTCACACCCTCGGTCGCGGCGTCGAAGGCCGCCTGCAGGCTCTCGGCCGCCGCTCTCTTGGCTGCCGCCTCTTCGGCCGCCGCCGCCGCCTCCGCCGCGAGCGAATAGGCCGCAGTCTCCAGGTCGCAATTGTTCTTGTTGAGCGCCTCCTTGCAGTCCTCGTACTTGCGCCCAGTCCGTGTCGAAAGCTCCTTGATCTGCTCCAACGTCGCGACGCCCAACGCGACGCCTGCACGGACCGGTTTGGTCGCCACGGCGGTGAACCCGATCACCTCGCGATCTCCCGCGTCGAGGATCTTGACCTTGCGGCTCAGGCGCGCCAGGTCGTCCTCGAGGCAATCAATCGCAATCGAGCGGCCAAGGAGATCGTCCTCCGCCCCCTTGGGCTGCGGACGGCTGGAGAGAAGCCGCTGAGAGAGGCCCTGAACGGCCGAGCTCCCCGGCTCAGTCTCCTGAAGCAACGCCTCTACGCGAGCGAGCATGGCAGCCCCGTCGTCATCCTGCGCATCCCCCAGCACGTCGTCTTCGTCGGGCGCCATACGGCGCTGCTGCTGCGCAGCGGAGGCACCTTCTGCCTTTGCTGCGTTCCGCGGAGACAGCGCGGCGAAGAGCTGAGCGAAACTTGCCTATTTCGTCGATTTTCAAGATGGCACTGTTACGAACAGTTCAGCTTTAGGCAGTTTCTCAGCTCTCCGCATGTGTCTCATGCCCTGTATTGTTTTCACAGCTGTGCTGCTTACGTGTTGTGTGTAAACCACGAAGCGAGCGGGAGAATCGAGAAATGTCGGCCCCTCGGCCGAGCGCCCGCAGTGTGTCGCGGGGCCTTTTCACGTAGCGCGCTGACATCTTCAGAGCCTGCAACGTTTACCTCAGAGCGATTTCTTTCTCCAGTCGACAATTATGTACGGAGGGATAGGTTCCACAACAATTGTTCCACAAGGGAGGTTCGCGAGTCGCACGTGTGTGCCTGTGTGAGCTCTCGCGCGTGTGCGTGATGACATTAAATGCACTCACGGACTCGGGACTGTGTAAGCCCTCAGTCCTCCACCTCGGCGATCAGCTCAATCTCGACGGGCACGTTGCGCGGCAGCGAGTTCGTGCCCACAGCACTTCGAGCGTGCACGCCACGCTCGCCAAAGACGGCACCAAGGAGTTTGGAGCAGCCGTTCAGCACCTCGGGCTGCTCCTCGAACGTGTCCGGAGCATTGACAAAGCCAACGACCTTGACGATCCTTTTGATCTTATCCAAGTCCCCGACCTCATTCTTAAGAGTGGCGATGAGCTCAAGCGCGATGCCTTTGGCAATATCAGCCGCCTCGGCGGTCGTGTAGTCCACGCCTACCTTTCCCTTCTTCAGCGTCGTTGCGTCGGTCGGATCCGTGAAGTAGATGTGACCCGCCGTGAAGATGTAATTGCCTGACCGCACCGCAGGCACATAGACGCCGAGAGCCTTGGGCATTGGAGGCAGCGTGAGGCCGAGCTCGGCGATTTTCGCCTCGGTGTGCACGGCGCGAAGGAGACTTGAGCGGACGAGCGCAGGACGGGCGCCGCGCATTGACAGCAACGAAATCGTCGCCGCCGCCATCATGCGCTGTGGTATGGAGACCGCAGACGCACGTGTTCATATGTGAATCCACACAACACGTGTTCACTGGGGGCCAAGACGAATTCCGGAAAAACTTTTTAACAGAGCGAAGCACAAGCACAAGCACAAGCACAAGAGAAACTTTAATCATGCATACTTGTAGGCCACACTGGCAAGGCCACACTGCTGAATGTGAGCGACAATTCCGTCGACTCCGAATCTGTCCTCAAACACTTGACCTTGCTGCTGACGCCGTCGACATCGCCTTCTGCGGCTCCTGAAGATCCTCCGCTGCTCCTGATGCCTGCTCCATCGCGGGTGACAGCGCTGCTGCAGATGCTGCCACTTTGGCGGCGGCGGCCGCCTTATGACGCAGCCCGAACGAAGGCCGCTTCCCGAAGTGCGCAATAGTGGTCGATGCAGCAGACGCCAGCCAAGTAGGCTCCATCTCCTCGATCTCCGGTGCGAGCGCGGCCGCCTCCGATGACGATCTCCGAGATCTCGATGCCTCAGATGGCGACCAAGCGAGCATATCCGAGGCTGTCACGTGAAAATCGCCGTCGGGCAGTGCGTCGACCGTGCTGCCCGCCGGTGGCCAAGTGGAAGCGACTCCGCCTCGCCCACGCCAAGGGCCAAGTGCACTGAACGACGCTCGGGAGACGATCGCGTGATGTCGAGCGGCATGCACCGTGAATGCGCGTGCCGTCAGGAGTGGTGCTGGCGTCCGCGCCGTCGGCGGCGAGAGCGGCGGCGGCGAGAGCTGCGGCGACGACGCTGCAAGTCCAGGCAGCTGTTCAATGGCCAGGGCTGCGAGTCGCTTCTCAACTTGCGCCAGCTGCGATCGCAGTCGAATCGCGACACGCCGCGCCTCCTCTGCCCCAGCCTTCTCCGCGGCCACAAGCTGCTTCAGAAACGCCAGCTGCTGCCCTGATCCGGCCGGCGCGCTCGTCACGAGCGTGCGTAGCTGCCCGAGCGCAGCTTCCTGCAAGTCCTCGGCACGACGGAGGGCAGCGTCCCGCTCCATCGCCTTAGCCCGCGCATCATCAATGGCTGCGATGAGTTGCTTCTCGAGCGCCGCGACTTGCCACTCGAGTGCCGCAATGCGTTCACGCAGATAGTCAGCGGTGTCAAAGGCTCCCGGCAGGGACTCGATGCTCAGGAAGCGTGCTACCTCACGCGGCACATCCGTCACGTCAAGGGACGCCAGAAGCGCGCGCAAGTACGATTGGAGCTGCGCTGTGCGCTGCGAGAGAGCGGCCTGGGTATGGAACAGCAATTTTGGAGGCAATACGAGCCCGAGCTCAGGGGAGACAGCCGTGTGCAAGGCTTTGAAGTCGGAATAGCGGCGATAGGTCGTGTACTGCCGCGAGCCCAGTGTGGTCTTGATGAGGTACTCGCAGTAGCGGCCATTCTGGGTGGCGACAGGCCCCTCGACATCCAGACGAAAATGCATGGCCGAGCCGAGGCTTGATGAAGAGCGGCTAAGCAGAGGGTCGTGCGTGCGTGCGTGCGTCGTCGTGCCGTCGCTCGCCCACGAGGAAGAAGACTAGAAGAGCTTGAACAACATGCAAAAAGGCCTGTGAATCCTCTGAAGTCATCTCGTGAATGTGGAAAGCCGCAAACGCGCAAAACGGTCCAAGCGTCCCGGACTGCCGGACACGACACACGACACACAACAGTCGACATGTATCGCCGTGTCTCACTCTCGGTCTGGATTTCGTCTGAAGGTCTGGGGCGTGGGGGCTGGCATGTGGGGGATTCTCATTAAGATTCTCAGTCGATATTAGTTGGCGTTGCGGGTGGCGAGCGCGGCCAACTCGGCGACTGGCGCGGCCGACGCAAAGCCGAAGTTCGGCTGTACCTCGCTCTAAAGTCTGCGGACCTGGCTCACCAGTCTGTTCCCAGTACGCCAGTAAGTGGGCACGTTCGGGGCCAAGAATCCCGGGCAACCGCAAGCTCGTCGCTGCTGTGCGCTCACCAGTCACGAAGCAACAGCTGGGTCGCACTGCCGCTGCCTTGCTCGTGGCCCGCCACGGCAACACTCTCCTGCTCCTGCTGCTCGTCGTCGGGCGGCCTGTCAGCCGCCAGCAGCGAGTGCGAGTGCACAGCGAGGTACGTGTTGAACACGAGGCAAGACAAGACAGCGAGCACGCTGCCCAGCTCGTGCTCGCTGCGCGCGCGTCCGAGTGCCACCGCCGCACCGCTTGCCGCCGTGCCGACCCTCGAAGCTGCCGCCACCACCGCCCGCTGCAGCACGCCTGCCGGATGCGCGACCAGCCACCTAAACGCGCTGCCCACCACCTGGCCAGTGCTGGCGAGAGTGGAGCCAAAGACCGAGTGGCGGAGCAGTGGGCTGAGCGCACCGACGCGTAGGGCGGCCGAGGCACACCCGGCAATCTGAACCAGCGTTGTAGTGGGCACCATGGCCGCCGTCGTACCGACTAAGAGAGCGCCAGCCGCCGCGAACACCTTGCTTCGACTGCGTGCGCGTGCCGCCCGCACCGCCATCGGCTGGGCACGGAAGGCGGAGGAGGACATCTTGCTCTTGCGCTTGGAATCAGAAACCGTCGACGTCGCCGTCGCTCGCGGCTCCTTCTTGCTTCCCTTGGTCCATCCAAACGGCGACCACCCATTGCTCGCAGCCTGCACGGGCTTCAGCTTCGCGGCGCACTGTTGATTCGATTCCGCGTCGGAGACCGAGCCATCAGGTGCTACCGTACACAATCGCCACCAGACGGCCTCGTCCGACTCCTCGCCACCTTGCTCTAGCTCCACAGAGCCGTCGGCATTCATCGAGCCAGGCCGCAAGAGCGTGCTATAGGCAGCTGAAGAGAGGGCCACCTTGCCGTCGGCTGGCCGGGTGAGGAGCTGAAACTGGGCACCTAGCAGCGGATCTGACCTGTCCTTGCCGCCGACTGCAGTCAAGAGCACGTCGCCGAATCGCAGATATGCAGTGTTCCGCTTGCCAGACACCCTCACGAATGTGAAAGTGCGGTTCGCCGGAACGCTCGCCTCAGGAAGTAGTCTCGGTCGGTCCGCATCTGCGCTGCAAACGAGCCAGCGACTATCGTGGGCTTGCAGCGCATACTCTAAGCCCTCGCGCACCACCGTCGCCTGCACGGCTGCGAGGAACACGGGAAGAAGTCTCGTCATATCCAAGTTCCAACTTCCACTGTGTCTCGTCATTTCTCACGCTGACAAAGTCACTGCTGTGAAACACACGACGCGCACCCCCAGCAATCTCCATGGGGATGGGCGTCAATTACATACAAATTTTCATCGCATCTCGTAGCAATTGTAACCGGCAGCATGCTCATCGTGTTTCCCTTCCCAGTGGGAAACGTGTTTCCCTTCCCACTGTCGCCATCCGTTTCGCAAGATGATACATGCCGCCGCGGCCTCGCATGCACGCCCATATTTCCCCGTTGTCGGAATCGCACCTCTTTCAGTCTCAAACGAGCGTGCCGCCCTCGCCGTTCGCCGTGCCTTCGCGAGCGGCCGCCGTGGCCGCGAGCATCTTCATACGGACGTGATCGCCAGCCTTAAACGGCGGATACTGCGGTCCACCGCTTAGGCACTTGCACTTAGTCGACGGCAGGCAGCTCACGACCGTGTCAGGGTGGGGCCCCGTGAAATACACGACGGAAAGGCGCCCGGCCGCCGCAGCTGTCCCCTTGGGTAACGTCACGCGGTGGCGAGTGGCCCGCCACCGGTCGTTCGTCCAGCGCGCGAAGAGGTCTCCGATATTGATGGTCAAGTGGCCGGGAAGCGAGGGGACGGGCGCCCACGTACCGTCCGACAGCTCGATCTCGAGGCCGCCCGAGAGTCCATCGTCGCCGTCCCGCTGCAGGATCGTGAAGCCGTCATAGTCGGTGTGCTCGCCATAGCGAAGCCCGGGCGCGGTGGCGGACGCCGCCCCGCCATTCGGCGGCTGCGGCGGGTAGTAGGCGAATCGGAGCAGCGTGCCCGGTCTCTCGAACGGCGCGTGCATATGGTCTCGCGGCAGGTTGAGGGCCGCCTCCATCAGCTGATTCAGCTCGAGCATCAGTTTCGTCACGCCTTCAAAGTAGGCGACGGCTGCCGGCCCAAAGCCGGTGGGGCTCATTGGCAAATAGGAGGCCGCACGCCACGGGCACGAGGCCGCCGCAGTGGCAGCCTCCCAAGTGATGCCCGCTTCCTGGTAGGCAGGCAGGTTGAGAGATTCGACTGGATCGGCGGCCGCTTTGACTGGTGGCTTCGCCGTCGGGTCGCCCTGCGCCTTGCCCACCTTGGCCTCGGCGCCCACCGAGTCGCTCACCGTCTCCTCGCCCGGTCCAAGATAGCCCACCACGCCGTCCACGCGCGCGAGCCGGCGCTTCTCGTCCACAGGCAGCTTGAAGAACTCCACAGCCTGCGTGCGTGCTTCGGTGATCACGGCCTCGGGAAGAAGCTCTTCATAGCCACGCACGCTGCAGAAGCCCCAATTACGAAAGGCCTCGTCGAAGGCGAGCGCGAGCGCCTCGCGCGTGTCCGTGTCGCCATGAAGCCACGCTGCCAAGTCTACCGTGGGCAAGCGGCCCGGTAGCAACCCATCTGAGACAGCTGGCGCGGCCAGCGCCACCAGAAGTTTCTTGGCTACTTCCTTGTGCCCTTCGCGCTGGGCGAGCGTGCTGGGCGTCTTGCCGTCGTCATCGACCATCGCCGGGTCAGAGCCCGCGCCCAGCAGCAGGTTCACGAGCGATACCGAGCCGAGCAACGCAGCATAGTGCAAGGGCGTCGATCGCTGAGGATCGACCGCGTCGGGCAGTGCCCTGGCCGCTAGGAGCAACTCAACGGCTCCTTCGTTTTCAGAGTCGACGGCCAGATGGAGAGCGCTCAGCCCGCTCTCTTCGTCGACGGCGTTCGCATGCGCGGGCAGGAACGGTGCGAGAGGCCGGCCGTCGCGTATGGCGTCGAAGATGCTGCCACCGCCCGCAGAGGTGGCCGATCCCGGCGGCGGTGTCGCCGCTACTGCCTCGCCCTCATCGTCATCGTCGAAGAGGAAGGACGGATCGGCCTCCTCGACGAGCTCAATGTACTGGCGCATCGCATCTTCCATTGTGATGCCCTCTGGCCCAAACGAGGCATACGTCGTACACCACACCTGGTGTTGGGTTTCGCCAACGCCAGCGGGTGGCACGCGGGGCGGCGGACCCTTTTGTGCAATTGCGAAGAGCCCGAACAGCCGGCACTGTGTAGCTTCCGGGAACTCGACCGCCCCTGGCCGCGGCTCGTTGACGTGGCGTACGGCTCCCAAAAACTCCTCAAGAAGCTGCTGGTCCTGCCGCGAGCAATACGTATTTTCCTCCTTGCCTTGCATGATCGCCTGGAGCTGGGCCTCATTGCCTTGCTTTGCTCTTGAGATGCGCGCCTGCTCCATCAGGCTCTCGATGACGCTCGGTGGCAAGTCTTTCAGGGGGTCAGTGCTCATGATAAACTCTCACAGGGCCGAGGGGGACAAGCCGGAGACCACGCGCGCTTCAAGGTCGCAAGAGGTGTGAACAGTCTATTAAAACTCGGTCGAAGAAAGATTTCAGGTCATCACGCCTCAGGAGCCTCACGCGACAACCTCGCGTGCGCGCTCGCACACTGCCGGTAGCAGTCCATGTGGCTCTGCACCACGCGATGGAAGTGCACGGAGCTCTCGTCGAGATCCTTGGGGTAGCCGCCCCCCATGGTGACCACGAGTCGCGCGCCGTGTCGTGCTGCCGCCGCGTACACAAGCGCGTTGCGCTTCTTGATGCCTGCCGAAGAGAGCTTGAGCTTACCGATCCGGTCGCTCTCATGCACGTCCACACCCGCCTGGAAGAAGCAGAGCTGAGGCCGCACGCGCTCAAAGAGGCCGGGCAGGTGCGCTTGCAGCGCCTCCAGATATGCTTCGTCCCCTACGCCCGGCGGCAGATCGACGTCGAGATCAGAGACCTCGCGCGCGGAGAAGAGGTTGGCCTCGCAATGGAAACTGGCGGTGAAGACGCGTTCGTCACCAGCGAAGATGCTCGCCGTACCGTTGCCCTGGTGCACGTCGCAGTCGACGACCAGCACGCGCTGCACGCGCGCTGCATGGTCGCGCAGTGCCACTGCCGCAGCGACAGCGATGTCGTTGAAGACGCAATAGCCCTCTCCTCGGTCGGCGAACGCATGGTGCGTGCCGCCGGCAATATGGCCCGCAAAAATGGCCGTGGCGTCGGCGCGGCAGACGGCGTGCGCCGCCGCGACCGTGCCGCCGGTCGACGAAAGCGCACGGTTCACATGCTGAGGCGACCACGGAAAGCCGATGCGGCGGAGCTCGTCGCGGGTGAGCTGACCACCGAGAAATCTGCTGACGTACCCCTCGCAGTGCACGAGCGTCAGGTCCTTTTCGCTGACGAGCGGGCTCTCGTAAAATGTCGCCAGCGTCGAAGGCAGTTCGCGCTGGAGGGCCTCTCGGACGTATCGATACTTTTGCATCGGGAACGAGCTCGTCTTTGGCAGATCGACGTGGTAAATGTCATTGTAGTACAGCGGCACTGGTGCAGACATGCTGGCGCCGGCGGTGCGAAATGTCGCCGCCGCTGCTGCGGCCGCCGGCCGCGCGCTGAGGTGACGCATGATTGTGTCGACCGACCTTCGGGGCTGATGAAGGACGCCCCGCGTGAAAGTCGGAGACTCTCTGGCGTATGCGACGCTGTGAGTCGGGTCTTCACTTTTTGTTGTGAATGCTCTGCATTCGACCCGGGGATGGCGGGAAAAACTCCGGTGTGACGGGAAAAGAAACATGTCCATTCGCAGTCGCGGTGCTCGTGAACTCGTGCGTGTGCGAGCGCGCTACTGAATGAATGACATTGCCGTCGAGACAGCAGCCGAGCAGTGGCGCGACGTCTCTCCAGCACAGCGCGCGGCGGCCATCCGCAGCAGCTACGACCGCGATATATGGATGACGGTCTTCCACCGACAGATTGAGGCGCAGCGAAGAGCCCTCCTCAGAGGCGGCACAGAGGCATCTGTAACCGCAGCCGCCGCCACGCTGGCGGCGACGCTGAGCCACGCGGAGCGCTTTTTCGAGGCCGTGCTTGCATCTCTTCTCGCGCTCGCACCCGCGAACCAGGTGCTGCGCAGTGTCGTGGCCGCCCAGCAGCAGAAACAGCGAGCTCTGTGCGCCGCAGCCCATTGGGAGGCTTCGCAGCAGCCCATGCTCAGCGCCGACCAACTCGAGCTCGAGCGGGCTGCTCTGGCCGCCGGCGGCCGTGCGCTCGTTTACCTTGGCGATATCGCGCGCTACCGCCGATTGCACTGCCCAAGCCCGTCTGATGACGAAGCAGCCGCGGCCTCCGACGACGATGAGGGAACGAGTGACACACCGTCGGATGGGTGGGCAGCTGCGCACACGCTGTACAGCAACGCGCTACAGCTTGTGCCCGCAAGCGGCAACGCGCACAATCAGCTCGCAGTGATCGCCACGCATCGCGGCGCCGTGTTCAACGCATGCATGCACTATTGCTGCGCGCTGAGTGCGATGCAGCCCTTTGACGTTTCTCGCGCCAACCTCGCCGGGCTGCTCCGATCGAAGGCCCTCGCGGCGCGGCAGCTGCAGCAGCGGGGCGGCGGTGGGGCGGGTGGCCCTTCGAAAGGGTCGCCCTCGACTCGGCTTGAGGTCGTCCTCCTTGGCTGCCTCACGTCACTCTCCACGAGCTTGCAAAGCGCGCCCACCATGGCGCCCACCGGCGGTGCCAGTGGTAGCGCCCACCATGGTGCGGGCCGTGCCGCCGGAGGATCCACGCCTCGCGCCGACCCCTTCCGCGCCGCAGACGCTCGAGCCGCTGAGCTGGACACGCCGTCACATCGTGCGCCCAAGGTGGCGCGCGCCGGGCCGTGCGGACTCGTCAGCGACGCACGGCCCGACGTTACAAGCTTTGTCAGCGACGCACGGCCCGACGTTACAAGCTTCGCCCCCTTACTAGGCGGCGGGAGCGCTGGCGAGAGTGAGGCGTCTCTGGACGAGCTCCGAAGCGCGTGCGACTCGTGCCGCGGGTTTCTCGAGACGGCGCCGCCGCTGCTCACGCGACCTGCCGCCGACGCTCGCTCTGCCGCCGCTTCGTCGCTGGCTTGCATGCATGCGCTCACCACGGCGCCCTACCCCACAGGTGATGACGCTTCGTCAACGGCTCGGTGGCGATGCGAGCGGCGCAAGCTGCTGCGCACTTTGCGAGGCGCTATCCTATGCGCCGTGTGCCTTGCCCACACACTCCCGCACGCGCGGCTGCCGCGCGAGATGCTGGTGCTCCTGACGCGTACGCTGAGCGTCGCCCTCGCGCCACCGACCATGCCCGACGGCGTGGGACGGTTGGCCGCGGTGGTGCCCGGGACGGCGCCCGCGGTGGTGCTCAGGACGGCGCCAGACCCGCACGAGGATTCTCTGTGGGAAGTTTGCCTCACAATGCGAGCCATGGTCCCCGCTCTACTCTTCCTTAGCTCCTCGAGAGAGATGGACGTGTTCCTCGGCGGCGGCGATGGGAGCGGCAACACCATCAGCGTTGTCGGCGGCGGCGAAGGAGAGGGCGGCGGCGGCGGCGGGAGCGGCGGCGGCGGCGGCGGCGGCGGCGGCGGCGGCGGCGGCGGCGGCGGCGGCGGCGGCGGCGATGGCGCCGGCGATGACGGCGGCGGTGGCGGTGGCGGTGGCGGCGGCGAGGCGCTTTTTACCTCGCTTCGACCGTCGGTGCGCGAGTCGGTCCGTGCCCTCGTGACCTCTCTCGTGCCCGCCATCGCCTCGGCGCATGCCGCCGCGACGGCCCATCAGACCACCTTTGCCACCAGCCGCGCCGCCGCGCCTCATGCCAACGACGGCGGTGGCGGCTGCATCAGCAGCGCGAGTACGGCGTACGCTCGGGGCGGCGTTGTGCTCGTAACGGCGACTCATCTCGAGATGCTCGGACTGGCGCCTACAAGTGCCGCGCTCGAGACGACGCTCAGCTCTCTCGTGGAGGCCGCAGCCGTGCCGCGCGTGCCGCCGGGCGCTCCGCTGCCCGCGCGGCTCGATCTCGATCTCGATCTCGATCTCGAGCGCTCCTCGCTGCCAGCTGCGACGAGATTCGTCACGAGGTTCGTCACGGTCGGCGAGGACGACCTGCCGGGCCTCGTGAGTGCCCTCTGCACCCTCGCACGGGCGAGCCTCGAGAGGCTTTCGCAGACCCTCCCCGCACCTGCCCCCGCACCTGCGCCCGCACCTGGGCCCGCACCTGGGCCCGCACCTGGGCCCGAGCCGGCGCCCATGCTTCCTGTCCTTACCGGGGGCGGCTCGCTGCGGCAGTTTGCCGCGCTGCCGGCGCTGCAGTCAGCCGCGCTGCCGCGCCCCTCCTGGCCGCCTACGGCGAACCCGCCGCCTCTGCCGTCTTTCACAACGCGCCGGCCGCTCGACACGGCGCCCAGTGCGGCGAGGGCGGCGAGGGTGATGGCCGCCTCCAACGAGCCCGGAGCGGTGGGGGCGGCGAGGGAAGCGGCAGCTGGTGACGAGATCTTGACGGCCATCGCAGATCTCGAGCAAGCGCTTGCCGTCCGGGAGCCCGTGATCCCGGCCCTCGAGCCGGGCGCGATTCCACCGCCCACGGTAGACGCCGAGGGCGTCCGCACGCAAGATTGGCCCTTTGGCTTCAATCCTGCCCTAGCGAGGATGTGGGCGTGGCTCGACGAGGCCTGGGGTAGCGAACATGTACCCGGTCCCAAACGCCAATGTAAGTAAGTGGACGCGGCAGCACAGCGTGTCCTGGAAGTACACTGTTGTTGTAGATCCGACCGAACTGACCGAACGCCGTTTCGCCAGCGTCTCGTCGGCTCTCGCCTCCATAGCATGCTCGAACGCTTTTGCTGATGATTCGCGCCATCAACGTGCCCGTAAGGACGCGCAGCGCCGAAGCGCCAAGTTCAACGAAGCGTCGATTTTGGCTCCGCAACACATTGCGGCACACGAGACGCGCGCCGTGGTCGGCCGACGCAGCTTGCCAAGGTGCTCGGCCTGCTCTTAGGACAGTCGTGCTACTCCTATGGAGGTCACGCTGAAGCGCAACTCAGAAGGCCGCTTTGGCGTCTCCTTCCATGCTCCCGGTGACGGCACCATATGCCTCGACAGGATCTCGGACGCGCATGATGTGGACGACGACCGTAAGCGGCTGTGCGTGGGCGATATTGTGCTCTCGCTCAACGGGATCATGCTCGAGGAGGCCCAGAGCGAGGAGGCATTGCTGCAGCTGATCGAAAATTCGGGTGAGCACGTGTTGGTGCGCGTGTCACGCCAGAGTACGATGGTCGAACACGTTGCTACTTTTATGCAGGAGCCAACGCGTCCTAAGATACCTCGGTCGCCCTGGTCTCGGCGCAAGCACGACGATGCCGGAAACACTGTCGGTAACACGAGCGACTCCGGCGGATATTCGTCGGGTGGGATGTCGTCTGGAGACGAAGATGAAAAGCTGGCTCGGCTAGATGCGTACGAGGTCGATCTTGCACGCTACGAGGCTGACTTGAAGGAGTATGAGACAGTGCTTCTTCCACGGTACTTGGCGGCCATCTCGATTGCTGAGGCATCCAGCGACAAATGGAGTGAATCCGTCAGGAACACGCCGGCAGGGACGCCCGGGCCAACACCAAGAGCCGCTCGGGGTGTATCGTCCGTCAGGCACACGCCGGCAGCGACGCCCGTGCCGACACCAAGAGCAGTTCCGGTTGTATCTTCCGCCAGGCACACGCCGGCCGCGACACCAAGGGCATCTCAGCTACCACCGCGAACAGTGGCGCTGCCACCTATACGAACCACGGCGCTTCCAGCGGCGACTCTAGCAGCCATCAGCCACCGGTCCGCCACAGGTGACTCTGTTGTGAGGAGCAGCAGGGTTCACTCCTACGAAGCTGAGTCAACGTCAGAACCGCGTAACAGGCTAACAGCAGGACTGGATCGTAGCGATGATAGCTGCGTTGCGAAGGCTGAGACGGTGGGCACGCTCTGCTCCGGCATCACCGTCGCTGTCGTTGCATGTATGGCATTGGCATTGTCAGCAATCCTCCTCGCTGTGCTGGCGCCCTTGCTGGTTGCTGCGGTGCTCCACGTGGGATTCGCTCCTTTCCCATCACCTCCACCACCGCAGGTTCCCCCACCGATGCTTCCACCATCGCCACCACATCCACACCCGCCGCCGCTGCCACCGCCATCGTCGCCGCTTCCGCCAATGCCTCTGCCACCACCGCCGCCGCCGATGGTTCCGCCATGGTCACCACCGCCACCACCGCCGCTGCCACCGCCACCGCCGCTACTGCCGCCACCTCCACCATCGCCGCTGCCACCGCCGCCGAAGCATCCACCATTGCCACCACAACCACTGCCACCGCCACCACCGCTATCGCCACCACCTCTTCCGCCATTGGCTCCGCCCTCGCCGGAGCCATCGCCACCGCCTCCACCATGCCCATGCTCTCCTTCACCAGAGCCTCCACCAACACCGCCCTCACCTCCGCCGCCCTCACCTCCACCATCGCCACCGCCCTCACCTAGCCCGTCGCCCCCTCCGCCCCCCATGCCGTTGCCTCCCGAGCCCTCGCCGCCGCCGCCATCGCCTCCACCGCCAGCACCACCTCCAACCCCTCCTCCTCCGAAGTATCCTCCGGCACCGCCAGCGCCGCCACCCCTGCTCCCTCCTCCATCGCCGTCACTTCCACCATCCCCACCACCACCGTGGTTACCGCCCCTGACACCACCGCCACCGGTATCGCCACATCCACTGCCTCCACTGCCGCCGCGTCTGCCTCCGGAGCGGCCGCCCCCTCCGCCACCGCCATCGCCACTTCCGCCTCCGATGTCGCCACCGCAGCTGCCACCACCTCCTCCCTCGCCGTCGCCCCCGCCGCCATGCTCACCTCCAACACCGCCACCACCCGCCAGACCTCCTCCTCCCCGGCCGTCACCCCCGCCGCCAAGCTCACCTCCAACATCACCACCACCATCAGATCCTCCTCATCCAGGCCCGCCGCTGCTGCCCCCAAAGCTGCCGCCTCACCCGACACCACCACCGCAATCACCGCCGCTTCATCCTCCTCCGGTAACACCGCCGCCGCCTCGCTTTCCTCCAGACGCGCCACCTTATCCACCGCCGCCATCCCCGTGCTCACCACCGCTACTTCCCCCTGTTGCACCACCACCTCCACCTCCACCTCCATCTCCGCCGCCACCATCTTCACCACCCCCATCTCCACCCAGCATACCCTTGCCGCATCTGCCGCCCAGTCCTGATGCACCACCACCTCCACCTCCATCTCCATCTCCACCGCCACCCGCTCCTCCACCCTGTTTGCCACCATGGCCGCCTCCCTATCCTCCACCAGGCAGTCCACCCTTCGCGCCACCACTGCCGCCGCCGCCACCTCCCCCGCCGTCGAGCTCGCCTCTACCGCCACCTTCTGCATCACCATCGTCACCTCCGCCCCGCATACCATCGCCATCTTCTCCACCACCACAATCACCACCGTGTCCACCACTACCACCCACACCGCCCATGTCACCGCGGCCGCCGCCTTCTGGACCACGGCTGACCGTTGTCTACCTCACATCCATCGCAAGCGATAACCTGATGCTCGTAGGTGACAAGGTCTTGCTTGGCTTGTTGAATACAACCTCTTCCTCAGAGCTGGTAGATGCGTCGGCCGGGCTCGTGACCATTCTCACTTTCATCGGCATCTTCCTCTGCCTGCCTGCCTGCCTGCCAACTTGCCTGCCTGCTTTCGCACTGTTCGCCGTCGCCATGTGCCGTCAAATACTTGAAGTGGTGCAATCAGCGGTCCACCTGGTCTCTCAGCTAGCAGACGACGTGACCATTTTGATAGGACGTGAACCTTCCGGTATGCCATCGGATCAGAGCACGAAGCGTGCAGACTACACGCGATTGACGGAGAATGACATCGACGACGTGGAGTCGGCGTCCGGCTACGAGCCGCAGCCCGTCTTGGAGACGTACACTGTGACAGTCTCGGAGCTCGCAGCTCACGGTCTACCCAACACCGACGCAAGGGGTGCCGCAGATCCTTACGTGGTCATTCGGCATGGGACCTTGGAGCTCGTTCGCACGGAGAATCTGCGAAATGCACTCAATGGACGTGTCAACTTTGTGCGCTGGCCGGGAGTATACACAGGCCGTGCCTCATCGTGGCAATCAAGTCACCCGACGATATCCGTCACGGTGTATGATAAGGAGTCCAAGAATGGCGCAGATGACACCTCGGAGCTGATTGGACGCGGCACCTTCTACATTAGGCTCACCCCTGGCGCAAATCAACAGCAGCAGCAAGTCAGCTTCCCTCTGAGTGAGGTACCTGCAGATGTGGAAGCAAGCATTAGCCTACTAATCAGCATCACTCATGAAATTGGCGCGGCAATCCTGCCTGGTGGCGGCGGCGATGGTGGTGGAGAGGGTGGACCTTTGGAGGAATCGGCATCAGCATCGGCACCGACTCGTTCACCAACCCCTGGGAAGAGGCACGTTTCCTTGAGGGCAGCGACTTTGGCGGCGTCCGTCGCGGCCACTCCAGGGAAGGGCGCAGCGGCCAAGGGCAGGGTGAAGATTGCTGCTGCCCCTTTGCCGGCACCTGCCCCATTGCCGGCACCTGCAAAGGAGGCTACTACGCAAGCGATATCGTCAGAACAAGCCCCAGCAGCAGCCCTTGTTACGCCTTCAGCTTTGACGCCCGCGCCGGCTCCATGCCCAGTGCCGGCCACAGAAAACACGGTGAGGAATGACGGGACGTTGGACATTCAGCTACCGGAGGAGGACTGTGAGATTCGAGGAACAGTCGCAGCAGCCAGTGCAGCTCCTGCTGTGGCTCTTTGTGCGGCCCCCGCTGCGGTGGCTCCTGCTGCTTCAAGGTGTGACAATGTGGGCGCTAACGAGCGCATTCCTTCCCTCTCATCACCATCCAAGCGGACAGAGCGACTTTGCGAAGATCAGGAGCCGCAGGTGTTCACGCATCGGTCGCATCAGCCTCCGCTTAGCTCTCGGTCGGCCAAGACGCCGCGGTCAGCAGATCGCACTCCTAGGCCGACACCAACAGAGCGCACTCCTCGGCAGACGCCACGCACGCCGCGGAGTCGCACCACGATTTCACCCAAACAGCCCCGACCTGACTGTTTCGGTAAACACGACCTGTCGTCGAACCCACCGTGGCATCCCCTGCCGGGGAGCCCCAAAGTGATTGACTCATTCAAGGCGTGGTCATATGAGCCGCGCCCTGAGTCGGCTCACCAACCCATGGCAAGCTGGCGCGATACCAATCACGCGCATCGACTGCAGATCAACTTTGCAGTCGACTTGTGCGGCATGACAGGCGATCCGCTCCTCGACGCCTCGCTTGTGCCGCCTCCCAGTGAGATTGCATTTGTTCTGGCCGTGTTTGGTGTCGACGTGCAGATGCCACTCGCGGACTCGGTGAAGGTACACCGCGCAGTTGCAGTGAGGCCTGAGGCGATGAAGCTGCCGCAGGATCCAGATCGCCTCGACTACAAGAGCCGCACCACTATTGCTGGCCAGACGTACGATCCGTTCATGTTGTATGCGTGCAGCACCGCGCGTACGGGTGACGTCCTTGGCTACGACAACAACCTCGGCGTTCACGACGGCATCGAGATTTGCGTCCACGTTCCACAGGAGCTCAACCCGTGCCTCGCAACGTCGGCCAACTCGCAGTTCATCTTCTCGCGGCTTGGCTCTTGCGACTGCAATGGGACACACTACGCTGCTCACGTGGCGCTCATGATGAGCTTAGCAACTCGCCCGCTCGACAGCCCTGAGACACGACGACTGGCAAGCCCGGACCCAGACATGGACGACGAGATGGTGCCTGAAGCCGCCCGCGTCAAAGCAAGACGTCCGCGTTCACACTCGATGGACTCGCTGATGTCATTATGGTTAGCTGAGGACCATGCCGAAGCTGAGCCCCTCAGCGCTAAGGAGGCTCATCTGCGCAGCCTGGGCCTTACAGGGAGGGGCGAGGTGAGAGACAAGTGGCTGCAACGGCCCAAGTCCGTGCCGGCCCTCGGCAGGGCAGGCGACGGCGGCAGCATGGCGAGCCAGCCGACAGCCGTCAGCGCCAATCCGCAAACACCTTCGCGCAAAGTGCCACCGGTCATACCACTGTTGCCCACCATCCCGACCGAGGAGGTTCCCTCGCTAGCCAAGTCGATCGCGCAGATTCGTTTGGATAGCGCCCGTCGACGCCAGGAGGATCGTCGGTCAGAGCTGCGGCTCCACACGGCGCGTTGGCGAGCTGCTGAGGATCAAAATCCTAAAGCTGCCGAGATCAACGAGATCAATGCAACCATCAGCGCGATCAAACAGCAGCAGCTCGCGATGATCTCGGCTCGCTCAATAACCGAAGCCAGCAGCAGCAGCAGCGGAGGGATGCTGACGCAAAGGAGCGCTTTGACAGCCAGGAGCGCCTCAGCGACACCGAGAAGGCGACAGTCGGCCATGATATGAGACACTGACTCACACATACGACGATGTCACGATGCCGTGTTCCGTATGGTGTGCCCGCGTTCCGACCCAGACCTCCAATGTTATGTACATGGATGCACTTCGTAACCACGTAGTAGTAATTCTAGTCGCTAGCAAGCTTGAGTAACTTAGCAGAGGGTACACAACTTTACTGTTGATCGGATAACTGTTCCCTGTTGCGTCCGCGGACTCGGACGACCGAAAGACTACGCTACGCTTTCCCGACAGCGGCGATACGGCTAATTCCACTTCAGGGCCTTTCTGGCGTCCCAGTATTCGTCCACGGGCTGCCCAAGAGCCTTTGCAAGCCGTGTGTGCAAAGCGGCATCGAGCGGCGCCAGACGGAGTGCGTCGGCATTCGAGCGCAGCTGCTCACATGTGCTCGCGCCGGATAGGCACATGCCGACCCAAGGGAAGGTAAGCACCCAGGCCAGTGCCAAGGCGTCCACCGTTGTGTTAAGCTTGGCCGCCTCGGCACTAAGAATCTCAAGGGCGCTGGAACCGACGCCACGCGAGGAGAGCCGGCCATTGGCAAGTGCCTCCTTGATGATGACGAAGACACCTACCTCGGCTGCTTTCTGCAGCAACGGACCTGCCGATTGATCGAGGAGGTTGAACGTTGCTTGAACACTTGCAAAGAGCGGCGCGTTGCCGCGCTCTACCGAAATCGCCGCCTCGAGGGCCGGCAGCTGCGGGTTCGAGACCGATGCTCCCACGGCGACACCCTGCGCCCGGAACTGCACCAGTGCCTCGAGCACCGCATCATTGGTCAGCACACCCGATTCCAGAGTCGCGGAGTGGATCTGGTAAAGCGCGATATTGGGGAGCAGTGTGAGCGTCTCTGCAAGCTGCCGCTCAAGTTGCTCGGGTGTGTGCTTCTTCACCTCGTGGGCTTGGCCCTCGTCGACGTGTACACGCCAGTTGGCAGTGTACTCGTAGCCCCATTTGCTGCCCACAGTCACCACTGCGGCTGCCGCATCTCCACGGCTCGCCAACCATGCGGCCACAAACTCTTCGGACAGGCCGTACGAACGCGCGCAGTCAATGTACCTCAGGCCGAGCGCGAGAGCCTCGTCAAGCACGGTGAATGCATGCTCTCGCATCTGCTCCACAGTCCGCTCCTTGGGCAGGTCTTCGTGGTGGCCGAGGTTTATGTAGCCAGGACGGCCGAGCGAAGCCATGCCGAGCCCGAGGCGCGGCGCGCCCGCGAGCGACGACTGAAGGTGGGAGCGCGGCGTGCTAGACACTGGCTGGAGAAGGGTGGTCATGAGGGCGATCATGTTCTCCGACGGTGTCGAATTTTGGCTGTGAACGTTAACACGACAGACGCGAGAGTGACTCTCAGTGTGCTGTCGCGAGGAATTCGATTTTCTTTTTCTTTTCTTACGCATGCGCGGTCCGCCGCGGGTTCGTCAACGGAGAGCGCCTTTCCAATGAGGAGGGTGGGGGCTTGGGTTCAGATTGATGGCGCGATGCTGAGACACTCGCACCGCTGTTACAGGTACAACCGCTGCGAACGAGCGGTCGAGACGGAGAGATCGAAATCGAAATGTTACTCCGACGTGTTCAGACCTTCGTATGCTGCGAAATGGCCGAAACACACTCCACCCACGGGCTACACAGATTGCAGCGTATAGTCAATAGCGGAATAGGCGGATCGACGGTGCGGCACGCTGCCATGCGTGTCCAAGAGAGCCGATCGAACTCTACACGACAGCGACAGGTCCGGCGGCGGCGCGAAAGGCGACCAACGTCGGAGCCACGAGGGAATGAGCGAGCCATTGGCGCACCGGACGCAGGAGCTTTACGGCTGATGCCCACGCGGTCTGCGGGTCCGTTGCGAAGATCCGGAGCATCACGAATCGCAGCAGCAGCACGGTCGCCACGAAGAGCAGTCCAGTCGCGATGTTGGCGTCGCCCAAGCCGCCACCATTCGAACCGCCCAAAAAGGGACATTTGGACGGATCACCGTTGCCCTTCCGGTCAAAGAGTGCCACCTGCGGGTGCCTGCCGAGGGCATGCGGGTGCCGCCTGAGTGCAGGCGGGGCTGACAGGGGCGTAGCGGGGATGAGCCTCGTCATCGGGACGCGGCAGCCGCCTCGCAACCGCGCCCACGACGAAGTGGCGTCGTCGTCCTCCTCCTCCGACGGCGGCGGGCGGGCCTCCAACTCTCCGTTCGCGTCTCGCGGCCAATAATAGCCGCCTTCAGACGCAGACGGTGCCGTGGAAATGAAGGGCACCGGCGAGCCGAACTCGCCGCTGGCGTACAGTAGGGCAGAGAGCGCAAAGATTGCTACCCCAATCGGGCTGCCCAAGCCGCCAACGCAGATCTCGGCCAACAGTATAAGTATGCCTGACAAGCGCCGACCGACATCCATGATTCCAGCTATGGATTCAGATATGTCGTCTCGCACCTGAGACGACGTGGCGATGCGAAAGCCTCTGGTATCCTCTCGCCCATCTTCGTCACCGCTGGCAGCACTCGCACGTGCGGTCGTCGTCCGTTTGAGCGAGGTCGGTCTGAGATTGGCACCCCGAGTGACCATGCTGATGTGACGGGTCGAAACAAGTCGGCAATCGCTCGCATCGAGCGCTGCCGAGATGATCGCGAGTTGAAGGACTGGACGCATTTTGCTCAACACGTGTGAACGTTAACACGACAGACGCGCATCCGGTGCTACCGGTAAAAAGACCGGGGGGAGCCGGGACACACACTCCCGGTACGGCAATGTTACTCGTGTCGGTGTGTTGTGAATACGTTGTTCGTGTTGGGTATGACATTAATGTGGTTGTCGCGCCTGTCCGTGTTAACTTTCACACCAACACGTACAACACACCAACACGTACAACGCAATCACACATGAGTATTACGAGGGAGCCGGGATATTGAAGTGTGATCTTGAAGTGTTGCGAACACGAGATCCCCCTAATGTAATGGGGTGACGTGGGGTTTGTTATCGAGTTTGGGGGGGTTTGTTATCAGGATACGTATCCCATGTATCGCGCATGTATCGTGCATGTATCTTGCATGTATCTTGATGTGTCCCGTTCATATACATCAAGATACATCGAGATACATCGAGATACATTTGTATCTTCACTTTTTGGCCATCATAGGAAATGTATCTTACCTAGGGATATGTATCCTTCTTTAAGATACATTTAGGATACATTTAGGATACATTTAGGATACAATGTATCTTAAGCCTCAGATACATGGCACACAAGATACACTCACGATACATGTTGGATACATCGGGATACATCGAGATACATACAAGAATACGTATCTCGAGCCCTACTTATTGCGGCCACGCTTGGATGCGCGCTGGGACAGCTCCTGGGTCGGCTTTTTCGCTGCCTTTTTTTGCCTGAGCACCCTTGCCTCCACCCTTGCCTCCCTTCTGCTTCTTGGGTGGGGGCTCTTCTTCTTCTTCCTTTTCTTCTTCGTCTCCCTCCTCGCCTTCATCGCCGTCGCCGCCGCCT
>Ga0180442_100153_pt1 | contig 38153 bp, 28 predicted proteins | sample ChrtobMetP5_16mM_FD_119746 | JGI IMG/M metagenome (GOLD analysis project Ga0180442, IMG submission 119746) | Chrysochromulina tobin associated microbial communities from unialgal haptophyte culture, Seattle, Washington, USA - P5_16mM MetaG | ecosystem: Host-associated > Algae > Haptophytes >... | reverse complement strand
GTGCGCGCATATCACTCCGGTCGTGCCCGTCCCCCCCCCTAGGGGTGGGCGCTCCCCACCGTATCCCCGGCTGGTGGTGGGAGCGCGCCCTGCATGCTCTGATTCCTAACTCGCCGCGGATACATGTGCGATGTGGCGTACTCGGAAATGCATTGTAATCATGCCGGAGTATAGGTGAAGCGGCGAGAACCCTGGCTTCCTTTACGTTATAGCGGAGCTCTTTCTAAATCTATCGTATGAGTCTCTTTAATGTCACGTCTTTATAGACCGACTTTCAGCAAGGACCGCCGCACACCCGGTCCTTACGCACAAACCGACCATGCTGCGCACTCTATAAACTTGCATTCGCGTCCCTCGCGGACGTAGGCCTGCTCGGCTTGACGAGATCGACAAGCCACACTGTGACGACAGCCGACCACCCAGGTAACACCCAGGAAGGATTACTGCTGCAGCACTCGATTTCGTTTGTTTAAAGACGACGAAAGACCACCTCTGACGGGTTGGAACAAGAGTCCTCCCCGGTGCCTCTACCGACGACGACGACCCACTTGCCCGGCGTGCGCGGGCGAGCGCCCCTTGATTGTGCTTGGCGCTCGACGTGGCCATGGGCGCACAAGGTTGTACCGCGACGGGCTCGTCGACGACTGCGGGTTATACATTCTTCGGGGTCGCCAATTCAACGCCCCATTCAGCTGTACCTGTCTTAGACGCCGATGTCATCGGTGTTACTGTCCAAGTTGGGGCCCCCTTCTTATCCGGTTGAGCCTGGCTACCCTTCGGTGCCAGCAGGGCTACGTCCTTGCGACGCTGGCAACGACGGCGCACGAAGACCAGGACGAGGATAACGAGGATAAGACCGATGATCACGCCGGCGATGGCGCTGATGATGATGCCCATTGAGCCGCTTGTCTCGGCTGCCAATGCACCAGACAACATGAGCGACGAGGGTTGAGATGGCGATGGTGAAGGTGCTGGGGGAGGAGGGATGCTAGCAATGGTGGGCGGCGTCACGACCGCAAGCACTAGGATCGAGATGCCGGTGACGCTCGCGAGCATGAGGGTTGCGCTGCTTGGGCTGCTCGTTGCGCTGGCCATCGTCGACTGCACCGAGGCTGCCGTCGCTGGGGTCGTCTGAATTCTCACCCCGACAACGACGCTGGCCGACACCATGGTCAACTCGATGGCCGATGGGTCGACGCTTGCCCGGGTCGCGATCGCGTTCTTCATCTCGGTCCGCACGTTCGGGGTGAACAAGGAGATGTCGCCGTCGAGCAAAAGGGATAATGCGACGACACTCATCACCGGCGGCGAGGGCGGCGGGGGTGAGGGCGAGGGCGGCGGCGGCGAGGGCGAGGGCGGCGGCGGCGAGGGCGAGGGCGGCGGCGGCGAGGGCGAGGGCGAGGGCGGCGGCGCCAGCGCCAGCGGCGGCTGGCGAGGTGGGGGCGGAGGAGCCTGTGGTGTGCCCGCTGGCATCGTTGGAGGAAAGCATGGCGGCGGTGGAAGCGATGGCGGAGGAGGCGATGGTGGCGACGGCGGTGAGGACGATGGCGGCGGCGGCGAGGGCGGGGGTGGTGGCGGCGAGGGCGGCGGGGGCGAGGGCGAGGGCGGCGGGGGCGAGGGCGATGGCGGCGGCGGCAAAGGCGTCGGTGAGGGCGATGGCGGCGGCGGCGGCAATGGCGGCGGTGGTGGGAGCGATTGAGGGAAGAGGTAATAGCAGAAGGAGCCAATGTACCGGTTGTAAACATAGGACAAGGATGATAAACTTATCTCCCACGGGGAACCGAAATTCAAAGCCCCAAACAGAGGAAGTGAGGTTTGAAGATAGAACTTGTATGCACCATAGACAGTTGTGCTGAGCCGGAATCCTAGATGTGTATCGTGATTTCCTGAGCATGCTGATGAACAACCAGTCAAAGCATTGGTGCAGGTCTGCGGCGGCCCGGTTGCAGGGGCAGAGGGCGGCGGGGGCCTTCCCGGTGGGCTTCCCGAGGTGCGGGGGCCGCAGTCGGTGCAGTCGGTGCCGTACCCACAATCCGAGTACTCCGCGCCGGGGCCGCCGTCGTCGCATGAGCCATCCGAGGCATAAGATCCGCACGTCTCTGTGCAGAGGCCAGTCGCGGGCGGTGCCACTGGAAGCCGTGCGGGCCGCGGGCTGCAGTCGGTGCAGTCAGTGCCATACCCACAATCCGAGTACTCCGCGCCGGGGCCGCCGTCGTCGCATGAGCCATCGGATGGATAGTTGCAGGTCTCTGTGCACGCTGCTGCTGGAAGCCGTGCGGGCCGCGGGCTGCAGTCGGTGCAGTCAGTGCCATACCCACAAGACGAGTACTCCGCGCCGGGGCCGCCGTCGTCGCAAAAGCCATCGGATGGATAGTTGCAAGTCTCTGTGCACGCTGAAAGCAGCGGGCCGCAGTCGGTGCAGTCGCTGCCGTACCCACAATCCGAGTACTCCGCGCCGGGGCCGCCGTCGTCGCATGAGCCATCGGATGAGTAGTCGCAGGTCTCGCCGCACAGCACATAGGGAATCGGCGGAAGGCGGGAGAGAGGTGCGACCAGGGCTAAGTTTCTGGCTGGGAAGAAATTGCTTGTCCCGAGTGCAGTTCGAAAGTTGAACTGAGCTGATAGCGACATTTGAACCTCGACTTTAATGTACGCCTCTGCTTGCGTCCATGTTGAGGCGGATAGGAAGAAACCAGCGTAGAATCGGGGGATCACGTGCACACGAGCAGTTGCATCAATATTCAGCCGCAGTTGCGGTGTTGCCGGAGAAGCTGTTGTCGGAGCGCTGGGAACGAATCCGTCTATGGAAGTTTGTAGGACCGAACCCTGCCATGTATGATGTGCCAGCGTTCCAGAGGAGCTCAAAGTGCGTTGATACGTGAGAGTGGCGATTGCATCAAATGTTGCTTCTGCGCCCACCCAAAGATCCGCAAGGACTCCAAAGAAGACGTCAACGCTTGCAACACTGGCTGGAACACAGAGAGGTGGAATACAAAGACGGCCGAGGACCTGAACAGGGCCAAGAGTCCGCGATGCCGCTGCATACGCTTGTGCTTCGACATCTACATGGCCACTCAGGTTCAAGTTGCCCCACGTCCATGTCTCATCGAAGGGATTGTAACTCGAGGTGCGAAGTAGGACATGAATGCTACCTGTGCCACTGGCATAGCAACTCGCACACTTGACCCTAAGACCTTCACTTGCGCTACCAAGCTCGTATTGGGCAGGGACGCTCAGAGAAATTGCTTGAGAAGTTCTTGAGGCGTTCTGCAAAAGCCTGAACTCACTCGACGAACCACGATGGCATTCGCCTTCGGTGTAAATGTTGAACTGAAATACCGGGAAGCCGCCAAGAAAGTCGCTTGCACACGCAAGCGCCCGAAGATCAGGCATTTGAAATGTGAAGGAGTTCGGGGAGCTTGACGTAGAACCTGAGTAAGCTTGGTTGTCAATCCAGTATTGTGGTGACAAGTCCGCACAGCTCGTACTTCCCCAGAGTGCCCCAAGTTTCTGAATATAAATGGCAACATTTGGATTTGACGCAGTTGTCGATGCCCATTGCAAGGTGTACGTGTTGCCGACTTTAAGTACGGGGACAGCCGAGGTCGGGGATGGATGCCAGAAGCAATCCGTGCCTTCCATAGCGGCTCCAGGAGCCAGATCCGTACAATCAGTCCCAAAGATGTCGATTGTAATATCATCGGGATCTGCACCAAAAGGGCAGGATGAATGCGCAAGATGACGAGAGGCGCGTGCGGTCCGATTCGATGCCAGGTCTTCGACAGAAGTCCAAGTCGCTTGAACGCTTGCGTTCCCCTTGTGGCGTACAGAATCAGCAATCACCTCATGTGTTTTGGCAAAGCCTTCATCAGGAACGCTGTATCCCTTGGAAGAAAGAGACAAATTTCGTGCGAGACGTGCGTCGTAGAGACTTTGCGGCTCGCCATGAAAGTACTCAATCTCCGCGTGTTCGAAACAGTCATTGAAACCCACCGGTCTCGTAGCGACAATCAGGACGGCTTCGAACCCGTTCGCGTCGAGTGTGACATTAGGATCTGTGACCGCCTGTTCTTGTAGCGGCTTGCCATACAAGTGTTGGCTTCCTTGGACCTGGCAATCAATCTTCCCCGCAAATATCGTCCCTGCGACATATAACCGAACGCAGTTCGTGAGAAAACAACGATCAACACGAGAGCGAAGGTGCGAGAGAAACGTACCTGCCGTCATGTTCATTCTGAGCCCATCGTGATCGCGAGACGTCAGATGAACTTTCTGAATCTGGTCACCCACAACTTCCAGTGCACACGAAGAAATGTTCATCTCATTCAGCATGAGGACGTGACGATGGCGACGTGCACTGTACTCGTAATACGTGAGTTTGTTCAAAACAGCATCATGATATTGAAGGCGATGCTTGAAAAGAAAGGCATCTTCCGCTGCAGCCTCTGCCTTATGGAACTTTGCCTCTCGCACCGCCCGTTCTGTGGCCATGCCCTGATTACCTGCATGCATGCCGACTTGGTGAATAAGAATGGGTCCCGAATCGAGCGTAGTTGACATACCCCCGGGACAAAGCAAGAGCACCAGAACGAGTTGTGCCACCCTCATTGTGAGGCAAACAGTGGTCGGGAGTTTCGGGTGTGGACGGAGCGATGTCGGAAGCCCACCGGAACGGTTGGTACCCGTTTTCAATTTCCGCTCAGGTTTGGAGATCCATCGGCTGCAGGAGAGGATGGCGGCGAGCACGGCAACCGCGGCAATGATGGCGATGCAAGAGCCCAGGAGGCGAAAGTTGGGGTCGCGGCCGAGGGCCAGCGAAACGACAGCCGTTTGTTTGGTGACGGTCGGAGAGCTGGTGACCGTGACGCCGACCAGAGTCGTGGCTGCCGCGGCGGAGGTGAGGATCGCAGCGGCCGACAACTCAACGGCCATAGCCACGGCAGCGGCCAAAGCCACTGCAAGGGAGGTGGTGATATCAATGTAGTGCAGACGGCTCAGGATGTAGTCCCTGCGTAGGAAGGCGGGCGGGCGGGTAGCGCACGATGAGTCGCGCGATATCGATCGCCAGCGTGCGGCCACTGGGTTGGCTCGCGCGCGTGCGCGCCCAGTGCATTGCTTGGCGCGGGCACTGCGGGGCTGGGGCCAATCACGGCGCTGGTCTGAAAGCGCGCGATTTGATCATGCGCGTCAGCGCTCGGGGCCAACGGTAGTACGTACCTTTGCGCGCACCAGTCGAGACGGGTCACCGAGCGTTCGGCGTTCCCGATGGTCCTGCGGTTCTTCATCGTGCAAACCGGAAGAAAACGAGCGTCGGGAACATACGCACGCAAGTCGCACACAAAAGTGGCGCCGTCTTTCCGCTTTCACACAGCTTTGTGTACATGTATCTGTGTCTTTTTACATGTATCACGTATCCGGATACCGTCGCGGCAGGGTTGTGCGGCGAAAAACTTGCCAATTGACGATTTCTCTCTTTGGGACTTTCTACCACGAGGTACACGCGACGCGGGGAGACCCTCAGAAACCTCGAGAATGGCGCATCTGTACGGATCGGACATCCTCGACCAACAGCTGCAAAAGGAAAGACATTGGCAGCAGTGGAAGGATCCGAAGCAGTGGCAGGTGGCAATCGAGCGCTCGACCACGCTGTACATTGGCAAGCTCTCCAAGTATACGAATGAGTATCAGCTCCACGCACTCTTTGGCCGGGTGGGTGAGGTGAAGCGCATCATCATGGGGCTCGATCGCAACGATAAGACGCCATGCGGCTTCTGCTTCGTTGAATACGTCCGGCGCGCAGACACGGAGGACGCGAAGCGCTTCTTTAACGGAATGGAGGTCGATGGCCGCGAAATTCAAGTCGACTTTGACGGTGGCTTCGAGGAGGGCCGGCAGTACGGCCGTGGGCGTTCGGGCGGTCAAAAGCGTTATGAGCCCTGGCCGGCGTTGCCGCCTCTCGCGCCGCTGGAGCACAGAATTGCGGGGCCGCTGGGAGGCCACGAGCGAGGGCCAGATCCAGGTTCGAAGCGCAGCAAGCAGGAGGCCAACCCTCGCTTTCGAGGCGAGGACAAGGACGCCGACGATGACGACTAGCCCCCCATTTTGTACTGTATAATCCAGGACTCTCCGAGTGCAGATATGGTTTTGTCGGACAGTCACACACGTCACACCAAAGTCCAAACACGGCGACACACGTCCCCAGAGAGTCAGAACGCATGGCCCAGAACGGGTCGAATCTCGAAATGGAGCGCGGTCAGCTCCACTGGAGACACCGCTCCGTTCATGGAAAGACGCGAAACGGTAGTGGTAGCAGCTCCACCGCCAAAATTGCCACGGATCCCGCCGCGGAAAAAGCGCCGTAATGGGCCCTTCGTGCGCGGTGCGACGAAGGCGGACGGACTCACGCGAAGGGGAACGTTGCTCTGGTGAGAGGAGACACGGTGCATCCCGCCTCGCGTGGCCCATGGAGTCTCCACACCATCGGGAGCGTCAGCAGCAAACACGCCTGCTCGAGATCGATCCGGTCGCGCTGCTCAACGACGGCCCCAAGGAGACATGGGAAGCAATATCGGACCTCGACGCCTTCTTCGGCCGGATGTACACCTACTACTACGAGCGCGGCTTGCGGTGCATCCTCTTCTCGCGCGTCATCAGCCTCCTGACGCTGGCATTCACCATCCTGCTCTTCTTCTTCCTCGTCGAGGTGCTCGACTGGCACGCGATCCTGCACGAGTGCACGAGCGAAGAGACGTGCCAAACCATCAGCATCATTCGCTCAGACGCCTTCGGCGGCATGTCCACCTATACGATGCTCTACTATTACCTGCTCTTCACTCTCTACTGGCTCTGGAGCTTTGTGCACTTCCTTATCGAGCTGCGCCCACTCCTCGAGATGCATGCGCTCTTCCGCGACAAGCTCAAGATCGACGACGCGGACCTGCACGTGATCTCGTGGGACGAGCTCGTGGTCAAGGTCATCGAGCTGCAGCGCACCGCGCGCCTGTGCATCGTCAAGGACGAGCTGACCGCGCACGACATCGCCAGTCGGATCATGCGCAAGGACAACTTTCTGATCGCTCTCGTCAACCACGGGCTGCTGCCGCACGAGCCGCTGCTGCAGCTGCAGCCGCTCTCGATGTGCCTCGGCATGTCGATGCTGCTCTCCAGCGGCATGTCCAAGCCCCTCGAGTGGTCGCTCTACGTGAGCGTGCTCGACGCCATGTTCGACGCTCAGTTCCGCATCCGGAAGTCGTTCACGAGAGACGTAGGTGCGCTCCAGCTTCGGCTCGTGCTCTGCGGCGTGGTGAACCTGGCGCTCGCGCCCTTTTTCGTGCTCTTCATGCTCGTCTTCTTCTTCCTCAAGCACGCCGAAGAGTTCCGCCGCCGCCCTGCCAACTCGGCGCTCTCCCGAGACTACTCGTTGCATGCGCGCTGGACCATGCGCGAGTTCAACGAGCTGCCGCATGTCTTTGAGGCGCGGCTGCAAGCGAGCCACGCGGACGCGTCGGCGTACATTCGGCAGTTCCCCGCGCCGCTGACCACCCTCTTCGCGCGCTTCATCACCTTCATCGTGTCGGCCGTCGCCGCCATCCTGTTGCTACTCTCCCTCATGAACGAAAAGTTCCTCTTCTACCGTTGGCCGCCCGGCGCCCCTGAGGTTGGTTTCAACGTGCTCTGGTGGCTCGCGCTGCTCTCGACGGTGCTTGCCGTGTCGCGCACCTTCGATGGGCTTGGGCAGGGCGGTACTGAGACCCCGTATGGCCTCGTGACCATGCAGCCCGACGCTCTGCTCCAGTCCCTCGCGCTGCACACGCATCACATGCCTGAGCACTGGCGAGGCCGAGGCCACACGCGCGCCGTGTACTCGGAGTTCAAGACGCTGTACCCGTACCGCTTCGCGCTGCTGCTGCACGAGGTGCTGGGCGCGGTGACGGCGCCCCTCATCATGATCTTCCTCCTCCCACCACGCGCAGGAGCAGTGCTTGACTTCCTGCGCACCTTCACAGTCTACGTCGAGGGTGTCGGCCACGTGTGCTCCTTGGCCAACTTCGACTTCGAACGGCACGGCGATCCACGCTACGGCTCGCCGCACGAGGGGGCTCCCTTCCTTCGGTCGAGGGATGGGAAGATGGAGAAGGCATACGTCAACTTCCGCGCGCAGCATCCCTCGTGGCGCGACGACCGCGGCGATGGGTTGCTCAAGAACATTGGCGGCGCTGCTGGCGTGGGCGGTGCGGGCGGCGGGGCCGCCCTCAGCGCTTCCATGGGCGTCGAGGGAAGCGAGCCAAGCGGCGCCGGCGGCGCTGGTAAGGGCGACGCTAGCGACGGTCTGGGCGGCGCCGCCGGCGGTGGCGGTGGCGGTGGCGGCGGCAGAGCCTCCGCAGCCGAGGCGGCCGCCGCCGCTTCGAGCGCGCTCCCGCCCGCCTCGGCTGCGGAGAGCGTTCTCATGCCACTACCCGCCGCCTTCGGTGCAATCGAGCCGCCCTCCCTCGCGGCAGCGGCAGCGGCGGCGGCGGCCGTGCCAGGGACGGCGGTGCCTGGCTTCATGGCATCGGCGATGTCGCCCGGAGCGACGCACGTGGGCGCTGCTGCCATGCACAGCCTGCCGCATCGCTCCGTAGCGTTCAGCCACAATCTACCGCAGCAGCGCTCGGTCGCCTTCAGCCATACGGCCGGCTGCGGCGGCACGTTCTCGTGTGCAGCTGGCTCCACGGGTATGGGGATGACCGCTCTGGGTCTCGGCATCGACGCGTCTTTCTCCGCCTCTGCGATGGAGATGCTCATGCGCTCGTCGCATCTGCTTGATCCCTCACATCAGTTGGCCCTCGCGAGCGTCGCCAATGTCGACTCGTTCACGGCGCAGCAGATGCCGATGATGGCGCCCACAACGGCGCATATGCGTGGCCTGCAGCGCAACGGGCTCGCTGGAAGCCTCCTTCCACACTCTCTCGCGGCGCTCGCGGCTACGCACTCCTCCCTCGGGATGAACACGGCCGTCAGCAGCGAGACCCGCACCCAGCAGATCGCCACCGGCCTGTACTCGCGCCTCGATCTCTTCTACGCCGCCACTTCCCCTTGCGAGCAGTCCGTTGTGGCTGGCTCGGGTCTGCGAGGCGAGGCTCTGCGTGGCGCGGCGCCGCCCCGGTCGGCAGCCGCTGCGGGCATGGCCGATGACGACTACCAGCTGCACGACGACGCGGCCGACGCGGCGCCGCCTCCCAGCGGCGATGGCCACTACGACGGCACGGGGTACGAGCTTCGGCCGGTCGTCAGAGCGAGTGCGGAGCAGAGCCGCGCGGCGGGAGCCGCGTGCGCAGCGTCGATTCTCCAAACGCTCGGCACCGTCTGAAGAGACCAAGCAAGCAAGCTCTTAAGTCGAAATACATGTAACACAAGTGCTTGATTCTTGCTTGCTTGCTCTTCCCGCATGTTCCCGCATCCGGGTCCTCTCTTTGAAACGAGACCATTCACGAAAGTTTCGTCTTTCGAGGTGATGAGAGATTCTTCATCGCGCCGCTCTCCATCGTCGCGGACGGAACACTTCAAATCATGCTTAACACGGTAATGGGCGTCCTGGTTTGCGCGTGGGCTCCGTCCTCAACGGTACCGTGCACCGAACTGAGATCCCTACCAAGGTCTTTTCGCGTTAGCTTGACGGAAGTGAGTGACGCGAGGCGCAAGGCAGAGCGACTGGCTCTGCTGGCCCAACGAGCCGCCCTCGAGGCCGAGCAGGCGGAGTTGCAAGCGCAGCAACTGCGGCTCGAGAACCCTGTGACCGAGGTTCCATCGACATCCGCTCCTGTCGCTGCCGATGTGATCGTCGACAATGAGCCGATGGCGTTGCGGTCGCCGCTGCGTTGGATCGGTGGCGTCTACCCGGCTGTAGCGCTCTCCTTTCCGATGCTGAGCTCGCCAGTTCAGAAGGCGCGCCAGCTGCGTGGCGAGGCGACCGTCATTGGCGTGACCCTCGACTTTATTGTCGACACGGCTGCGAATGCAAACACCATCAGCGCGCAGGTAGCCGGACCGACGGTGCAGGGCGGCCTTGAGCTGCAGCAGGTTGGTAGCCTCTCAGGTGTCGTCGGCGCCGCCGGTGCCTTTGGTGGCACCTCGCCCACGTACAGCCTGGGCGTCGCCGAGTTAGCGGATTTGCCCAAGGAGGAGCGCATTCCCTTCATCTCGGGCCTTACCGCATCGGCCCTGCCGATCGCCGCGCCGGCCGCAGCTGGACTGCTGGGCGTGTCTTTCCTCAACTCCTTTCCGGGCGGGGTCGAGTTTGTGTGGGGCAGCGGTGGCGTGCCGCCCTCAATCACCTTCTTTGGAGACTCGGCCGGCACGGCCGCGAGTCGCGCCGAGCTGAGCGCAGTGAAAGTGACGTCGCTCGCAGGGAGTTGTTTGCCGACGGTGCCGCTTCGCATCAACGGCGTCGTGGTGAATGCGCTGCTCGACACGGGCTCACCCATCACGGTGCTCAACAAGGCGGCCGCCACCCTCGTGGGTCTCGAGGAGGGCAGCGGTGCGGCGGAGACTTCCAACCCGCTCGCGAGCTTTGCGGCTGGTGTGAAGAGTCGTGTGAAGAGCGCGCAGGCTGTCGCGCGAGGCGACGTTCTCACTGTCGGCGGCCTTCACGGCCCAGTGCAGCTCACGCGCACGCAGAGCGCGGTCGCCATGAGCCTCGGCGATTCGGCCTCCTTTGGAAACGACCTTCGCCCGTACGTCGGCGATCTGCCGGGCCTTGCGCTACTCGATGGGCTCGGTGCTAGCGCAGGGCCGGCCGTTGTGCTCGGCACTGACGTGTTGCGCCGGCGGCCTCGGATGATCTACACGGCGCACGAGGTGTTTGTGTGACAGAGGTTGGAAGGTGAGCTTGAGCGAGCGGGCCCCGGGAGCCCCGGGATGGTCTTTAGATGGTCTCGACTTGTCTCGACGCACATTACGCACGGGATAACGGATATTAGCCCTCGGGCCGATGCGCGATGGACCCCCAGCCCCACCCCGGGCCTGGCACATGCGGTTCTCGAACGACGGCAGGAACTCGCTCTCGAAGCGGTTCATACCACGTGCAATATTAAAGTTTAAACGGCGTTATCCGTTAAAAACGGACCGGATTTCGTTAATATAAATGAAAAATGATTGTTGATTCGCGCCCGGGACCGCGCGGCAAAAACCCGGCAACCACCCGCCACGCCAACGTAACGCCATGCAACGACGCAACGAGCGGGCACACTGACACTCGCCCACACGCCACAGCTCCACATCGACACGCCACAGTGCACAGACTGCGCAACCACCACACCATGCATCATACACTCGCTCGCACACGCATCAGATTCTCATATCGTATCTCAACAAACAACAAAACCATCATCCTTCGTCACAAAGCGGACATTGGCTGAATGTGCAGCATCCATCTCCACAAGGGCACGCATCACAGATCATCTTCACGCCATGTGCATCGGCACGAATCTTGCCTGCCTCGGAGTCCGCAACGGCCACCGCCGCTGCCAACTCCCCAGAGAGAGCTCAGGCGCCGTGCAGGTTGGCGCACGCCTCGCAAGGCCGAACGGTCACCGCACCGACGCCGGCTTCATCCCATCACCGCAGGCTCCATTATCATCATCATCATCATCTGGCAACGGCGCCCGACTGCACCGTGGCGGCTCGGGTGCGTCACGCTGGCTGGCCCACACGCTGAGGCCTGCCGGGCGCAACTGCTCGGCTTGGCAACGCGCTATGCCGACTGCTCATCACATTGCGAGTCTCGCCATACCGTTGGTACTCGCCCGCAACGGGGGGCGCTGTGCCGAGACGAGATGCCGCCGCGGGCGCGAACCCGCCCACGGCGCCCGCGTACCCTCCCACGGCGCCCGCGTACCCTCCCACGGCGCCCGCGTACCCAATCCCACCGGTGCCGCGTACCGAATTGGGCTGCTGCTGCTGCTGCTGCTGCTGCTGCTGCTGCTGCTGCTGCTGCTGCTGCTGCTGCTGCTGCATCTTTGGCAGCTGCTGTGGGAGGCTGCTGCTGTTCTCGCTCGAGGGCTGGCGCGAACGCTTCGCCTTCTGCGCCATGGCCACGTCCCTCGGAAGCCTCTGAGGCTCGAGCTCCGGCCGGAAGCGCACCACCTCACTGAACAGGGCATCCTGAGCATCGCGTACATGGCTGCTGTCGAAGTCAAAGGGGTGCAGCGCGACGGGCTCGGCGTCGGGGTTGTGGAATGCCGCAAGGTAGGGGTGCGCGAGCGCCTGCGCCACCGTGCACCTCTGCGACGGATCCCAGCAGAGCATACCCGCGAGCAGCTCGAGCGACTGCTCGGAAGCTTCCGCATAGATATGGCGCAGTGGCTTACCTGGCGAGGGTGGCAGGCCGGCGATGTAGCGGCGCGCCTTCTCGGGCACGTGGCGCAGCTCGCTCTCGACGTTCGGCGTGCCGAGCACGTCGAGGATCGTCTGCAGCTGGTTGACGTGGTCGGATCCGGGGAAGAGTGGCTTGCGACCGAGCAGCTCTGCAAAGATGCAACCAACGCTCCACATGTCGACCGCCTTGGTGTACGTGTCGGAGGAGAGCACGATCTCGGGCGCGCGGTACCAGCGTGTCACGACGTACTCGGTCAAGAAGTCAAGGCAGTCCGACGGGTTGACGCCGCGCGACAGCCCAAAGTCGGTGATCTTCAGGTCGCAGTTCTCGTTGACGAGAAGGTTGGACGGCTTCAGGTCGCGGTGCAGCACATTGCACGAGTGGATGTACTTGAGACCGCGGAGCACCTGGTACAGAAAGTACTGCACGTGCTGGTCGGACAGGGGCTGCGGCGAGCGGATCACCTTGTGCAGGTCGGTGTCCATCAGGTGCGTGACGACGTACAGGTCGGAGCAGTCGGCCGAGCCGCACATGAGGTCACGGATGGAGATCACGTTCTCATGATCGAAGTGCAGCAGCAGCTTGATTTCGCGCAGCGTTCGCTTTGCCGTGGTCTCGTTCTTAAAGACGTTGCCAATCTTCTTGATCGCGACGAGGCTGCGAGCGGGGTCGCGCGTGTCGACCGCGGCGCACACTACGCCGTACGAACCGCAGCCGACGAACTTCTGGACGGCGTAGCGCTTGTCGACGGTGAAGTCAGTGCCACGCACGGTGCACGATACTGTGCCCGAGGTTGTCATGGTGGGATTGGAGCGGCGAGGGAGACGGGAGTGGGCGGCCGAGGCTGCGGTTGCTTGAGCTTGCGGTTGCCTGTGCAAAGGAGCTGATGGAAAAGCTCATCAGAAGAAGTTGGGTCCGCCCGAGCCATGTCCTTGCCCAAGGCCTCCCAGCCCCTTGCCTTGCCCTGGGCGCGCACCAGTGGCGCCGGCTCGCTCGCCACCGGAGACGTCACCATCGCGCTGCTCGCATGCGGAAATGCCTCTTCGCCGACCGACATGCTGCGGCGGATGCTCTCCTTCCGCTCGCCTACCTACGACATGGTCGATGGCTGCGTGGTCGCACCACCGGGTGCAGCCTACGAGGTCGAGATCAAACTCCGCGAGCACGCGCCGCGTGCGGGCGCGTTGCGGGTCGTGCGCTGCACCATAGACGGCACGGAGGTGAACGAGCAGCTCGTGCTGCGCAGCTCGAGCACCGCCATCGTCGGGAAGTTTATTGGCTGGCTGCAGGACGAGACTGGCATGAAGCGTATCCACTTCACCTTCCCCACGAATGATCGCGAAAGCCTGATCCAGGTGGGCGTCTTCGAGGCTACGCAGATTGGCGCCGCTGGCAAAAAGCGCGCCGCGCCGAGCCCGCCCGCGTCGGCAACAGGCGCCTCGTTCGAGGGTCCGCTGGTGGACAGCGCGCGATACGAGCTCGGTGCACCGGTCGCCATCGGCACCGTGCGGTTTCGTGCCGCGCTGCCGCGATAGTGGCACGCACATAGTGTGGCACGCACATATTGGCATACGGCCCATGAGATGTGCGCATCAGCGCATGATGCACATGGTTGCCGCTGATTGCGGTGTCGGCAGATTGAGATTCCACAAACCGGACGCGGAGCGAGAGCACGCTGCACGCGAGAGTCCGCGCTGACGGTGTCACATCATCCTCATCTAGCGAAGTTCATTAGTCCTTGCCCTCTAGACTCACAGCGTCCAATATTCCAATATGCTAAATATACAATCTCAGCGGTTCTAAAACAATCATGATCGCGCCCGGGCGGTCCGGTGCACTGGTGACACGAGCTCGCGTCGCTCCGACTCCCACTCCGAGAGAGGCCTTTGGAGTTTGGTCGAGACCTCGAGGCTCGCCTCCTCCGTGCCCGCGCGCTACACTCGCACGTCCACTTTCTTCGGCTTCGCACGCATCGCGATCGCATCGATCTGCGGGAGGAGCTCGCCTTTATTTGCGGCGTCCGAGTAGACGAGAAAGCTCGCGGCGGGCGCGGCGACGTGCGTCAGCACAAAGTAACAGGTGCCCGCGAGGGCGGCGGACCACTCGAGGCCTTCGGGCGACATGTCGGAGAAGACGCCGATCTCCGTGACCCCGTGCGAGCCGTTCGGACGGGCCGCCGCACCGTGCTTCAGGTGACACCACCCCTGACCGAGCTTGGCACCGATGCAGACCGAGGCGGCGATCACAGCGGCAGCACGCGACGGGCCTATCCAATGCCCGACCGACGTGGCAAGGTCGAGCGGCATCCAGAGAGCGAGGCTGCCGAAGAAGACGGCGGCGGAGCCAAAGTGCACGCTGGGCGTCTCTTGCTTGTTGCACATGCCCACACCCATCAGCCCAAGGCCCGCTAGCACCGAAAAGGCAAGCGCGAGTTTCGTCAGCCTGGGCCTGCCGGCGCGCGGCAGGCTGACAGCGGCGTAGTGGCCGAGCTGCGAGACGCCGATCATTGCGCCAGTCAGGCAGATGGCAAAGCGCGAGATCATGTTGCTCGGCTTGGCCACCCACAAGTCCGAGATGTACGGCCACGACACGCGTGGCTCGATGGTGCCCTGCGCGCAGGCGATGCCAAAGGTGAAGGCGAGAGTGACCAGACCGAAGCCCGCCGTTGCGAGTGCCATCGTCTGCACCGGCAGCGCGTACTGCACGCTATAGGAGCTCGGCACGGCGCCCTTGGGCGTCGTGTCGGGCGCGAAGCCGAAGCGGAGGCTCGCCCCCATGTGCTGCATCGCCGCCACAACCCACACGGCGATGGCCCCGGTGTCAAGGTACTCGAAGATCGCGAGCAGGTTGTCGCCGAAGCCGTGCGGCGAGTGCTCGAAGTGCTTGCCCTGGTGCACGAGCAGCGAGCCCACGAGCGCTCCCGTGTCGAGGAAGCGCACCTTGGACGCGAGCGACAGCGCGATCGCGGCGTGCACCGCCGTGCGAGTGGCCCAGCCCGCGGTTGAAAAGTGGCCGTGCAGCGACAGCGTGATCATGTACATGCCGTAGCACGCAAAGAAGGTGATGGCGGACGCGGTGTGGACGTCGCTGTTGCCCATGCACGTCGGTTCGTTGTCCGACTCGCACACGGCACCAACGACCGCGAGGCACGTGGCGCCGACCATCGCCATGCCGGCGAGGAGCTTGCGCGAGATGCATTCATGCGGCTGAGCAGGGGAGTAGTAAGGGATGGCGGCGAGAGGGTAGAGCGCCAGCCCCGTCAAGCTCAGCACGATGCGCGAAATGTAATTGCCCGGGATGGGCACGAACGTGCCGCTCAGCATGGGCAGGAAGGCGGCACCCTCGACCACGGAGAGCGTGTAGGTAGCAGCGAGCGAGGCCAGCACCATGGCGCACACGAAGTGGCCGAAGGTGGGCGCTCCAATGGAGAGGACTGGCATGGAAGAGGGCGCGTCCGCACCAGCGCGTCCGCACAACTTCCCTCCCATTTCAGCCGCCAACACCTGCTTCTATTCACAACAGGAAGACTTGCCGATGACTTTACACAGCCTATGTTTACTTTTCACATTGGCGACGAGGTCTTTGCGAAAGCGTGCATGAACACAGAGGCCGTCGGCATGAGTGACGCGCCAGACGACGAGCTGGCCGAGCAGGAGGGCTATGACGAGCACGACTATGACGCCTACGACGGCGACGAGCCGTACGACGAGGGGATGCCCTACAAGCCTCCCGGATCGGAAGGCAAGGAGACGAACCTCTTCGAGGCCAATGTGCCCAAAGCATTCCTAATACCCGAGCGGCTGCGCGACAAGCCATATGAGCTCATCGAAGCGGCCAACGACTGGCACTACGCTATGATGAACGACCATCCGCGCAACGAGTTCTACCGCGACTGCCTCCGCCGCGTCGTGACGCCCGAGTCGATCGTGCTCGAGATCGGAGCGGGCTCGGGCCTGCTCTCGATCATCGCGGCCTCGCTCGGTGCCAAGGCCGTGATCGCCATCGAAGCGAACCGCCACCTGGCCAACGTGGCGCGCGAGATCATCCGGCGCAACGGCTTCGAATCGCGCATACACATCATTAACAAGATGTCGACCGAGTGTCAGCCGGAGGAGGTCGCCGCATATGGCGGCACGCCGACTGTCTTGCTCTCAGAGATCCTGGGCACTCTGCTACTGGGTGAGTCGGCGCTGCACTACGTGATGGACGCGCGTCAGCGCCTCGTCGCGCACAACGCCGCCGTCGTGCCGCGCGCCGGCTGCCAGTTCGCCACGCTCGTCGAGAGTCAGGACATCGAGTCGATCACGTCGGTGAGAGCCTCTGATAGCCTCTGATGGCCTCTGATGGCCTCTGATGACCTCTGATGGCCTCTGATGACCTCTGATTGCCTCCCTCATCAGGTGCGCTCGTGGGAGGGTATCGATCTCGGCTGGTTCAACACGCTTCAGGACACGACCTCGATGGTCTTCACCAAGCAGTACGGCTTCCGCTTCTCCTCGTGCCACTACCGCGAGCTCGCCGCACGACAGGCAGTGCTACACGTCGACTTTGCGTACGACGTAGTTGGCTTGTGGCGCGGAGAGATGCGCCAGCGCGTGCAGGCGACCAAATCGGGCAAGGTGCATGCTATTCTTGCCTCGTGGGAGGTGTATGACTCTTCTCCGGTGGCTGGCGCTGCCGCCCTCGACGCCTGCGCCGCCAGCGGAGCAGACAGCAGCATCAGCAGCAGCAGCAGCGGCGGCGGCGGCGTTGGCGGCGGCTCGCTGCCACCAGCGCCGCCACGCCCCTTGGTCGCGACGATGTCGACCCATCCGGATGCGACGCTCGATAACTTCCCGCGCGACATGCAGTGGGGGCAGGGCCTGCAGCTCATCGAGGACCTCTCGCAGGCCGCCGCGGGCATGGCGCCCGCGCCCTTTGTGGTGACCGAGGGCGAATGGCTCATACTCGTGACGCGCTACTCGGCTGATGGCGTCACACTGCAGTTCCAGCTCGAGAGAGACATCCCGCGCGCCGATTAAGGTTCGTCACGCTGCAGTCCCCGACAGCTGGGTCTCGTCACGAGTGACGCGTGAGCAGAACTGCGCGGAAGACGGCTGCGACGTTGCTTGCGGCGTGGCGCGCGAGAGAACCTGATCACGTGCGAACACGCGCACCACAGCGGAACCTCTCGCCATCTTGCCGCGCGAGCGTTGCGTGACAGTGCGGGTGGGGACGAGGCGAGCACCATCGAGCCGCGTGTACTTAAACGGGCGTCTGTATCTCGAGCCTCTCGAGTTCTGTGTGGTATGCCCCGCGTTGCAACGTTGCAAGCCGCCGGGGCGTTTTGTATACATGTTGCGGCCAGTCGACAGCTGCTCCCCACTTTGAGGACTGTTGTGGCCGGCTCGACGTTGTGCCGTCGCTGTGAACGACGAAAATTTTCTTGTTCACGCGCGAGACGCGTCATGAGATGCTCGTGCCCGACGACTCGTCCATGATTGAGTCGCTCAAAGCGGCGGGCAACGAGCAGCTGAAGGCGGGAAAGCTCCCGGAAGCATTGACGAGCTACACGGCGGCGCTGGACAAGGATCCTGAGAAGAAGCACGCCGATGCGTCCGCACTGCTCGCCAACCGCGCGCTCGTGTACCTCAAGCTGTCGCAGCCAGAGAAGAGCAAGGAGGACTGCACGGCCGCGCTCGCGATCAACCCACGCTACGGCAAGGCGTACTACCGCCGCGCGCAGGCATGCGAGGCGATGAACAAGCTCGCCGACGCCTTCAAGGATGTGCGCATGCTGATGCAGCTCGAGCCGACGAACAAGGAGGCAGTCCAGCTCGCAGCGAAGCTGAAGCGCGCCATGGAGGAGCGCGCGGCGAAGAGCGACCTGTCGACGCCCACGCAGGCCGTGGAGATGCTGCGTACGGCCGCAGCCGGCAGCGACGACCAGTTGCAGGCTGCAGGCAAGCTCTCGCGTATCGCGGAGGACGGCGGCCGCTCTGCAGAGCTGGTGCACGCGGGCGCGGTCGAGGTGCTCGTGCAGCTGCTGCCGAGCGAGGTAGCGAAGGCCGCGGACATATCGATGCCGATCGTGGGCCTCGCCATCGAGGCGCTCGACCGCATGTCTGGACCCGAGGACAAGGCACAGTCGGAGGTGCTCAAAGCGATGACGAAGGCCCAAGGAGGCAGCGCGATTGGTCGCTTGCTCGGGGTCGCGACGGCCGCGGCCGAGGCGGGCAAGGAGCTGGGCGAAGCGGATGCCGAGGCGGCCGCCGCGGCCATCGCGCACGGCCTCCCACCGGCGCCGCCAAAAGAGCCCGATCGCGTCAAGAACCTGCTGCTGACGGCGCGTCGCTCCCTCTCCTTGCTTGCGAGTGCCGCCGGCTGTCGCTCGGCGCTCGGCACGCAGGATGCGCAGGGGATGCTTGTGGTGAGTCTGCTGCCCTTTCTGCGCCACCACGAGTCGAGCATCGCGCGTGCCGGCCAGGACGGCCTCATTCGAGTCGTGGATAAAGATAAGGAGGCGGCGAGTGCGGTGCTTCCACAGGTCTTCAAGGAGCTCATCTGGCTGCTCGGTGACGAGGAGTCACAGCAGCACAAGATGGCGCTCGGGGTGCTCTCGGTGCTCATGGCGAAGATTGGGGGCTCCAAGGATGGCAAGGAGGAGGGCGAGAACACCCCCGCTCTCTCGAAAGTGTGCGAGTCCGTACTCTCGCCCATCCTCAGGTGCGTGCCCATAGGGGTACTCCATGACTGATTGCATGCTGATTGCCTCCCTCATCAGGTGCGTGCCCACTCGGAGCATGGGGGTACTCCATGACTGATTGCATGCTGATTGCCTCCCTCATCAGGTGCGTGCCCACTCGGAGCATGGGGGTACTCCATGACTGATTGCATGCTGATTGCCTCCCTCATCGAGTCCGTACTCTCTCCTATCCTCAGATCCGATCACGTCGAGTGGGCCGAGCACGTGGCCGCCGTGCATGGCGTGACTGCAGTCCTCGAGGTCAACAAGGAGGTCGGCGCGAATCTTCTGCGCCAAGAGTCCATCTTTTGGTCCCTGGCCGAAGCGGCCGATCTGGACGATGAAGACCTCCAAAAGTCGCTCGCGGAGATCTACGCGCACGCTGCGAGTGACCAGTCGCAATTCCGGGACAAGGCTGGCGAAGAGCCCATTAAGAACTTGAAGACGATGCTCAAATCGACCAAGCCGCGCGTACGCTGCCGCGCGTGCGTCGCGCTGGCCAAGACGGCGCTCATCCACCAGAGCCACCGAGTGACCATCAACCCGACGGGCAAGCTGCTCACGGCGACGCTCGGGTTGCTCGAGGCCAAGGTGAGCGCGTCCGAGTGCGTCTGAGTGCGTCTGAGTGCGTCTGAGTGCGTCTGATTGGATAGCCTCAACTTGCGTCATTGCCTCGACGAGCCTCGACGTGCCTCAACATGCATCAACGTGCCTCAACGTGCCTCAAAGTTGCTTCTGATGGCCTCTGAGCGCATCGGATGGCCTCTAATTGAGTTGCCCTGAGCGCTTCTGATTGCGTCCCTCATCAGGTGGCGCCCTCGGTGCACCGATGGGCAGTCGAGGCTTTCATGTACCTCACCATCTTACCCGACACGAAGATGTTCCTAGTCGAGCAAGGCACCTCATTTGGCTCCCTCACCGCCCTCTCCCAGTCCATCGCGTCAGAGCCTTCTCTCGGCTTCTCTCTCCTCTCCTCCTTCCGACGGTGAGTGCTTCTGAAGGACCACTGATGACCACTGAGGACGGCCTCCGGTGACCACTGATGATGACCTCTGATGATGGCCGCTGATTGCCTCCCTCATCAGGCTCGTGTCGCCGCGCGAAAAGTCGGACGACCAGAAGCGACTTGAGGCCGAAATGGACAAGGCGCAGATCGAGCAGATGAAGCAGCTGGCCGCCGGCGGACTCGGCGCACCGCCCTCCGAGAGGGAAGACGACCCGGCCATCCTCACCAAGCTCGCCCACAGGCTCGTCATGGACGATGCCGTCCTCGTCGTCGCCGAGGCGCTCGCCCAGTCGAAGAGTGAATCCCTCCACCGGCCCGCGGCTGACGTGCTGCTCGCCATGGCCACCGAGCCGGACGCGCGCGGCAAGATCGTGCAGCAAGGCGGCTTCAAGGCGCTATGTGGGCTCACCTTGAGTGAGGACGCGAAGACCGCCAGCGCGGCAGCTTGGGCGCTCGCGAAGGTAGGCCTCTCTCCCGATGACCTCTGATGGCCTCTGATGACCTCTGATGACCTCCGAAGACCTCTGATGACCTCCGATGACCTCTGATGACCTCCGATGATGACTTCTGAGTGCATGTGAGTACATCTCGATTGGTTCCCGGAACAGGTGGGCATCTCGATCAACCCGGCGCTCTATCCGCGTCGCACCGGTTCAGGGCCCGAGGCGATGGTCAAGCCGATCATCAAGCTCATTGATGATCTGAGCCATGAGCTGAGCACATTCGAGGCATGCATGTGCCTATGCAATCTGGCGACTGTGGACGATCTCAAAGAGAAGATCGTCAAAGAGAAGGGGTGGCGCGCGCTCGAGATGGCGCTCACCTCCGAAAACCCGCTCGTGCAACGCGCCGCGATTGAGGCCATGTCCAACCTTGTCTCCCACGACGAGATCGCCCAAAAGTTCACCAGCCCTACCTCGACGGCCACCAAGGTCTTCGTAGGCTTCTGCGGCTCGGATGACGTCAAGTCGCAGATCGCCGCCGTGGGCGGCATCGCAACTCTGCTGGGCTGGCAGTCGCCTGAGATCGGCGGTAGCCTCCTGCAGGCTGGTGTGCTCGAGCCTCTCGTCGAGATTGCCCTCATCTGCGAGGAGCCTGGTCTAGTCCATCGCGCGGCCGCGGCGCTCCAGCGCCTACTCACCAGCTCGACCGAGGCGATGATCGGACCCGAGGGGGGGACAGTGAGTGCCAAGCATGGCCTCTGATGACCTATGATGACCTATGATGACCTATGATGACCTCTGATGACCTCTGATGACCTCTGATGACCTATGGTGACCTATGGTGACCTATGATGACCTATGGTGACCTATGATGACCTATGATGACCTATGATGACCTCTGAGTGCGTCTCGTCGAAATCGAGTGCCTGCCTAATTAGGTACCTGAGCATGCTGTCCTGGCGCTCGGGGCCCTCTCGCACCTCGCCTCTAACTGTCGCGTGGCGCCAGCCGCTAAGGCCGCGAAGGACGCGCTCGAAGTGCTCAACAGGACGCGGCCCGACATGCGACCACCTCCACCAGAGCTTGTCGCTGAGGCCATCGCACGGCTTCAGGAGGAGCATCAACGACGGGTGGCCGAGCAAGAGGCCGCCGACGCCGCTGCCGAGGCTGAGGAGGCGGCGGCCAAAGCCGAGGCTGAGCGCAAGAAGGCAGCTAAGGTGATTGCATGTGGTTGGTTGATTATGATTGAGTGTGGTTGAGTATGGTTGATTATGATTGATCTGATCCGTATCTCACTCTTGGCATCGGTGCTCAGGCTGAGAAGGCCAAGGCAGCGAAGGCGCTCGCCGAAGGCTTTCCCGCTGGCGAGACGACACTAGGCGAGATGGCGCCCGTCATCGAGGAGGCGGATGACGATGAGGACGACGATGATGGGGAGGTGATCTGATCGTGCGCGGCTCGATTGCGTGTCTCGATTGCGCGGCCGATAAGGCTGCGGGGCGACCCGCGAAATCATGCCTCAATCATTGCCAGCGTGAAGGTGTGGCCCCTGGCGCCGTCCGCCACGTGCGCATGCGTACCGCTGCCCGCAGTGACGATGTGCGTTGTCTGGACCGCTGCGCGCAACGCCCCGGTTTTCGTTTGGGGTGCGGTGCGGGCTGGGTCCTGGAATACGCCTGTGGATGCGGCGTGCGACGCGACGCGCGAGGGCGGTCGCCGCGGCTCGTCGCGGTCCCAGGCGGGCGGGGTGTGTGCGCGCAACATAGCGTAGTCACACTTTGAAATAGTGCGTGCACGCATTGGCCAGCTGTTCCGCTTGCGGCGCGGAGTGAGTGTTCGTTTTAACATCAATAAACTGTTTTGATGCAGAGCCAGCCTGGCCTAGGAGGCATGAGTCTCAGTCTACTCTAATCCGTATGTGCCTTGTCATGTGGATGCACGACAGTCGCATCATCCTGCGGGCGAATAGCACACTGTAAGAGACTTGCAAGTCTAGCATATTGCAAGGGCTGGCCAGCATAGTTCTTGGTGTGCCAGGATCAGAGAGTGGTTGCCTCAGTCCTATCACTGCTTCAATTGGATAGCGTCACAGACCCGCCGAACGTGAAGTTACTTGGCTAAGGTTGCCGCTCGTGTGCTCATAGACTTCCTCATCGGTACCACAGAGATTTCGGGTGCTTGCGCGCTAAAGGAGGTGCACCGCGTGCACTCTCGCGCACACCTGTCACTTGTCAAGAGCCGACGTGCGCCGTGCGAGCGACCGCCATCGAGCGGCGCCACGTGGGCGTGTGTGAGGATAGTCGATGGAACGTGAATTACGGATATTGGAAAATACATGTACAAGATAATTTCATGCACGGGAAGTTCACGGACTGTTCACGGTGAGAAAGCCCGCGGACCCCGCGGGCCGCCTTTTTGTGCATTGGCGACGCCACATATCATGTTCACTGATGACAAACGGGTCGTCTCGCTGCGCGGCAAGTCTAACAACGACTGCGGTACCGATGGGTGCCGTGCTCTGGGCAACCTGCCACGCATCTATGGTCAGCAACTGCCCCATTCATCCCCAACGTCTGCGCCGCCGCCGTCCACTCTCACCATCGGCGAGACGCTGTACACCATGTATCACGGCAATATTCTGCTCCAGAACCTTGCTGACGGCACGCCAGGCCCGGCTGTCGGGAGCTTGGACAGTTCGGGTTCCGTCACGCTCGACGAGGAGCTCGCAGCGGGCGAATGGGTAGGAGAGCTGCTCACAGCCACCACGATTCGCCGGGAGGTGCTCCTCAACTGGCCTTCGGTGCCCGCTTCAATACTCGAGTCCATCCGCAACGGTGGTGCATCGCAGTGGTGCGACGCAATGGACGCAGCTTCTGTCGCGCGCTGCCGCGCCGCAGTTGAGCAGCTCGACGTCGATGGGGGGCTGCGCAGGCGTAACCACGCGCAGGCCTCAACCACCCGTGGCGACCGCGTGGGCTTCGTGCGGCTCACCGACGAGGGCGACGGCGATGACGATGACGATGATGGCAACGCGCCGTGCCCGCCCGAGCTGCGCCGTGGCTTCGAGCTTTTGGAGAGCGTGGGCGCACAGCTCGAGGTCGTGCTGGGCTGCGGCCGTTTACTCGTGCCACGCCTGGGCATGGTGGCTGTGTATGACGATCCTCGGTTCGGCTACGTGCGCCACATGGACAACGAGCGCGTCCCGGCTTCTCGCAGCACCGACGGCATCGAGTCGGCCGCACGTGGCAGCAGCTCGAGCGCACCAGGCTGTGAACGACACTGTGAACGACAGGGCCTCGGAACCGGCGAGCAACGAGACGTTGAGCAGTGGCGTAACTACCGTGTGCTCACGGCGATCCTGTACTTGAACGCGCCTGATTGGAGCGCCGACGATGGCGGCATGCTGCGTTGCTATGCGCCCGATGCGCCGCCAGGCGCCCCTTGCACCGTCGAGGTTGTGCCCCACGGTGGGACAGTTGTTGTCTTCCCTAGCTGTACAGTCCCGCACGAGGTCTTTCCCGCGCGGAGGCCGCGGTACGCGATCACGCTCTGGTTCGTGTCGGCGGCGCTGCTCCGCGACACGCCAGAGGAACGTGCCGCCGCCGCTGCCGCCACGCTCGTCGACGCCGCTGCTCGGCGCAAGCGCGCGCGCGCTGTGGCTGCGGCAGCGGACGCCAAGGCAGAGCGCAAGCGGCAGCGGCCGCTCCCGTCAACGCCGCCACCGACCCCGTCGTCGCCTGCCCCACCCAACACTGCGCACCTTGCGGCCGTGTGGGAAGCCGCCGCGCGGTGTGAAAGCCAGGGCGGGGCCTTTAGCTTCGGCTTCGGCCCTTGAAGCTTGACCACGGACGCGGTGACCGGCGCGTCACCTGTGACCGTCGTATTCGATTATTGTTTTATTGAGAGCGGAGTTGGCTATGATTCCTACGCTATGTTTCTAACTAATTTACGTTAGCGTTCCGACGTTCGGTCCGGGTTGCGCCGAGAGCTCGCCGTGCGCGCCTCGGTCGCCCCCCCGGCGCCCCCCCCTCGCGCCTCGCCGCTCGCGGCGGCCGGCGCGGTCCGACGCCCGGTTCCCGTCCGGCGCGCGTCGGTCGACGGTGCACGGTCCCCGATCCGGCGCGGGTCCGAACCGGTCCGGGTGCCGCGCGGCGGGGCCCGGCGTGTCCGTGTACCGTGATGCACCTTCAAATAAATATAAGCGCTTCCCGGAGCGGAGTTCCGGAGAGCGCCGAGAGCCGAGTCCGCGAGAAACACCAGTCACCACGGCGGTGCACGGACGGAGTGAGAGTGAGCACCGTCATTTCCGCGTCTACAGACTACACCGTTTACCTACACTTCAATTTCGACTCTGGCGGCGTGGCGGCGGCGGTGGCGTGATGGGTGGCGTGATGGGTGGCGTTCGTTCCACCGCGGCAGTAGTAGTGCTTGCAGCGCTCGTGACCGAGGTGACCGGTACAGCGCCCGCGGCCGAGGTGCCCGGTACAGCGACCCTCGCGCCGCCCTTCGTGGCGCCGAGCTGCCCAAGCTGCCCACCAAGCTGCGCATGCGCCTCGTCGCTCTTGCCCCAGCACGTGCCAAACCAGGTCTCGAGCTGCCACAGGCCAAACCAGCCGTTGACGAACAGCAAGAGCGCCGTGACGAGCAGTGTAATGCAGCCCGCGGCAACCCAGAACCCTGTATTCTCGCTGTCTTCGTCGTCTGCGGAGGAGACGAAGATGGTGGCGGGAAGGTTCATGCCAAAGAGGTTCAAAAAGAGATTGCCCAGGCCGAGCGTAGTGGCGGAGGCGGTCAGCACGCCTCGTCGAGCCTTTAGCCGGTTTTGCGCGCTGTCGAGCCGGAACGAGACGAACTTTTCGGTGCCCTCGATGGCGTATGTGAGCACCTCGAGCTCGGCCACCGTCGCACCCACCTCCTGCAGGTACGACTCGAGGATCACCTCGACCTCCTCGTGGTCGTGCAGGTCAGCCTCTGGGAGATCGCCATCTGCGTTCTCGACGAAAAGGAGTATGCGCGAGAGGTACATGGCCTCCATGTCCTCGTTCGCGTCGAGCACCTCTTGCAGCTCCTCCTCGAGCGCCATCGACTGCCCCAGCAGCTCGCGCACCTGCTGCTTCAGCCTCCGCACGTGGTCGAGCTGCCGGGCGCTCGCCGCCACTTGCGTGCCCGTCACGCTGCGCCGCAGCGCCAGCAAAGCGCGCTGCACCGCCTCAGTGAGCGCCGTCTGCCGCTGCGACAGATCACCACAGACTGTCATTAGCACCGCCTCCAAGGCAAGGAATTCGAAAGACGAGCCCGTCTCCTTGCCTTCGGCTAAGCTGGCTAAGCTGCTGCTAGCCCCCTTGTCTCCTCGGTGCAAGCCGCTCCTAAGGATAGAGCTGGACGGTGTGTGGAGGAGCGTAGAGAGTTCGGGCTCGGAATTGCTCCTCTGAAGGGGAAAGGGCTTCGATGGCGAGGGCAACGAGTTCTCTTCGAGCTCTGAGCTATGCAGAGGGGCAGAGCCTAACGACGAGTGAACGGCCACCTCGGAGACGGGAGCGGTCCGTGTTGCAGCGAGGTTTCTGTGGAGGGCTCCCAGGATCTTATCGAGTGGGCTGCCGTTGCTCGTGCTCGCAAGGTTTGGAGTGAGATGTGGAGGCAGCATGCAGAATAGCGCGTCGGGCGTGACGATCACACGCAGCTCGGAGCGTCCAAATGCAACGATGATGCAGCCCGTGCGCACAAGGATTGTTGGCTCAAGCCGAGTGGCGAAAGCTGGATCGATCTTGCGAATGTCGCGTGGCGTCACAAAGGTCACCTTCAGTTTGCTTTGGTTTGCAGGCGACTGCAGCACAGCGTACGGACCGTTGATCTCATCGATGAGGGCCTTGCGGGGGATATTCATGATAGTGGGGAGGTCGTCGGGTGGCTTGCTCCTGGAGAACTGGAGCACCCTCAACTTCGCCGCGACTGCGGCTGGCATGTTCGCGGGGAGGAGAGGGTGCAGGAAACTAAGCCAGGCAGGCGAAATTACATCCCTCATCAAGGGGCGCGCCGGGCGCCGGCGCGCCGCGCCTCCGCGCCTGCCGGGCAGCTCGCGGCAGCGCCCCCGCTCTGTCAGGAAACGAAACGGCCTGGAAACCCGGCCCGGAGAATGGTAAGGTCGATGGCATTTTCATTCCGGTTTCCGGACCGTTACACTTACAGTTTATTACAGTTTCAGACACACAACAACTGCGACAACACACCATCATGTCAGTCACAACAGCAACACAAGCAGCCTGCTTGTGTTGCATTCTTCACCCGGCCGATCCCATGGTATGGTATCGATATAGACGCTCGGCGGGCCGCAAACAGCGAGGGATAATGCGCCTTTGCGCAGCGATGCCTCGGAGGTTAACTCGGAGGCGGCCGGTATGCTAGGGCTTACCGTTGCCAGCATGCTCGAGGAAGTTTTGCTGCAGCAAGGCGGTGTGGCTCAGGTGACGCATGCGCAGAGCGGCGGTCATTGCCGACAGGCCGTCGCTGCAGCACAGGCAGAGGACCTCGCGCGAGGCCGATCGCGCCATGGTCGGCGCTGCCGCTGCCGGAGCGGCGCCGCCACGCGAGCCGTCGTCGCGCGTTCCTGCTGGGCTGCAGCCGTCCGATGAGTCGTCGGACAGGCCTGATGAATCGGCTGATGAATCGGCTGATGAATCGGCTGATGAATCCGCGTGCATGAGCAGTTTGGGCGCGGCGCTCGTCGAGAGGCCTAAGTCGAGGAGCACGCACCCCGTGCGCACATACTGGGCCGCAACTACGTCAGGCCGGCGGGCGCCGATCAGGAGCACGTCGGCGTGCGGCAGCTCGGTGCGGACCGCGTCGACGGGCTGGTCGTCGCCGAGACACGTGACGCGACAGCCCGACGCCTCGAGCGAGAGCGCCAAAGGGAAGCTCAGTAGCGGCGGCACGCTGAGCAGCAGCACATGCGGCACCTCGGAGATACGGCTGGCCGTCTTGTGCGATGACTTGGGTGGCGACTTGGGTGGCGACTTGGAAGGAGCGGCGACGGGTGGGAGAACATTGAGCGAGCGCAGCACCTCCTCGATCGCCGCGGCGATGCACGGTCCGGCCGTGAGCTCGGAGCCGTTTGGAAGTCGGCCGATACTCGCCGCCTTGAGCCCATCGATGTCCTTGTCGTCAGCGATGGCGTGCACCAGGCCGCTAGCATCGAGGTGTGCCGGCAGCGGCAGCTGCAGCACGATGCCGTGGCAGTTATTGTCACTGTTCAGGCGGCCGATAATGTGCAGCAGATCTTCCTGTGTCGTCTCCTCGGACAGCCGCTGCACGTCGAGCAATGCGCCCGAGACGCGCGCCGCCGCGACGGTGCTCAAGGTGTACGACACCGCCGCAGGATGCTGGCCCACTAAGAGCAAGGAACAGCTGGGCTCGCTCAATCCGTGGTCTGGAAGCATGCGGCCGATCTCTTTGAGCTCGCCAAGCATGTGCCTGACGAGAACGCTGCAAATTCCAGCGAGATACTCGTCGCCCGCATAGGGGAGGGGCAATCGGGCCGCCATGAATGAGGCGGGCACGCACGGGACCGCCGCTGTGCCCGAGGCTGCACAGGAGTACCCCATCAACTCAGATTTTTTGTCGCCGCATCGGAGAAAAATGCTTCGCAAATTTCCCGAAGTAGAATGACGAATCAGGAACCTTTTGCCGAATTCTTTGATTGCGTTTTTTCCGAACTTCATTACTAATGTACCATTTTTCGAGTCCATTCAACACGAGCGAGACGTGCGTGGAATCCAGGCCTCCGAAGGCATCTGTTGAGTCACGTTTACACCCCCGACTCCCCCCTCCCCCTTCTCCCCCTTGCGGTCTTCGCCCGTGTGTTCGCGCAAGTTCCCGCCGGCGGTAACGAAAATGAGCGCCGCCTCTGCCGCGGTGCTGGACGACGCAAAGCTCTTGATGCACGAGATCTATGCCGCTCTGGTGATCGCCAGCACCCTCGGGGAGGAGATCCGCGCGCTCGAGGACGAGCGGATCGTCCACGTGCACACCTCGCCGCAGGCAGAGCGTGCAGCAGTCCGGGTTGCAAACGAGGCCGCCGAGTTGCTCAAGGCGGCGGCTGCCGATGCCGAGGCCATGGAGCAAACTGCGGCGGACGCCTTGCAAGCCGCATTGCGCGAGCGCACCCTCCGCATGCGGCAGGCCTCGAAGCTGCGCGTGCTGCAGACCGAGAACACCTCTGTGCCGGCACTGCTTGCAGAGCTCGACGCGGAGCGCAAGCGCGGGCATCAGCGCGAGCGCGCGTTGCGCGAAGCGCAGGTCAAGGCGCAGCAGGCAGCCGAGCGACAGGTGGCCGCCTCGCACGGTCTGAAGTCCGAGCGGCAGGCGGCGCTGCGCCAAGCGCGCGCACTTGGCGCTCGGCGGATGGCCAGCCTCGTCAGGCAGGACGCGGCGCGCGCGATGGCGCACAGCTTCACAAGCTGGGCGGCCAAGGCGTCGGTCGGCCTGAACAGCTTCCACCCGGAGTCGCTCGTGCCGGTCGCGCACGTCCTGCCGCGGACTCGCGCCGCCCTTGCGGACGGCCACGAGCAGCTACGGCGTGCGCTGGACGGGAGTCTCGCCGAGGGCCGGCGGCTGCGCGTGCACGTGGCACAGCTGGAGGCGGCGCTTGTCGTGCAGCACAGCCAGCAGATGGCCCTCCAGCGCGCCGCCGAGCGTGCCGCCGAGGCGTCGCACGCGCTGCTCGCGGAGCGGCGCGCCTGCGCAGCGCTGCGCGCTGAGACAGCGGAGTTGCGCGCCGTGATGGCGGGCCGGCTTGTGGTTGAGGAGGGCGGAGGAGGCGGTGGCGGTGAGCACCTCCTCGACGGGCGGCTGGTACGGGTGGGCAGCTAGACGCCCCCATGCGGGATCCAGCGTCCAGCACTGGGGGCATTTGTCAAATGCCACATTTGTCGTTTCGACCTTTCGCGCTTTAGGTACTTGTAGTCTTTATCTAAGGAACAAACTCCCTGGGGAAATGCTCTGAGCAGTGCAGGGCCAAGGGGATCATGCTGCGCGGGGCGGCGCCAATTGGGCGGCGCTCGGCTCCTGTAAAACAGCCTTAGCTCAGATGTATCATGTTTGTGCATCTAGGACCATCTAGGTGATAGGCTAAACGCCTTTCCTCCTTGGTAGGCTTTCGTCAGTCACACCCCCAAAAATCAGCGCATTCACAGGAGGGGCGTTCTCGTTCACAACGGCTCAAAAGAGGAGAAGACCCTTGCGCATCGCGTTCAGCCCGTGCACGGATTCATGCCTCGTGTGCGTGCTGGTGCCGCGCTGGGCGACGACGAGGAGTGCATCGTCGAGGGCCGCGTCATCGAGTCGACGCCGTTGACGCTACCCGCGTTCGTGCTACAATCGGCCACCAAGATAGTCACCGTCTCGATCCGTAAGGAATCGGCAACGACGCGCATCGGCATCGGCCTTGCGCCTGAAGAGCCGGACCGTGCGATTGTCAACACGACTGCGCCCGGCACGCCCGCGTCGATGCCGCTCGCTTCCGATTCATCCGTCGCGCCCATCCAGATGTACGACGAGCTGCTCGAGATCAACGGCGAGCCAGTCGAGAGTGCAGTGCACGCGGTCAAACTCATCCGCGAGGCGCCGGCGGGCGAGCTCGTGATCCGCAAGCGTCAGTGCCCCGAATCGGCTCAACGCGCGACGATCTTCGTGCAGGCCATATGGCGCGCGTACTGGCCGCGCCGTGACAGGCTCGTGCGCCGCGTGCTCGTCAAGCCGACGCAGGCTACGATGCTCGGCCTGGGCTTCTCTCCCGACTTTAGCGAGCACTCGGTGATCAAGAGCATCAAGGAAGGTGGGCTCGCGGCGCGTACGCTCACCGCGGGCGACCGTATCATGCGCATCAACGGGCGCGAGTGCACCGCGCCCGCCGAGGCGGCGAGTCTGCTGCGCCAGATGGTGGGCCACATCGAGATGCATCTGGTGCCCGCTGCCGAGGTCGACTTGCATGAGCTCGAGGCCCTCGAGTCGCAGGCGCGGGCGGAGCGCCAGGCGGAGGCGGAGACGGCCCGCGTGGCCGCAGAAGACGAGGGCGAGGGCGAGGACGGCGACGAGCTCGATGAAGACGATGACGACGACGACGACGACGACGCCGACGACCAGCGCGCCTATGGCGACGGTCGTTATCTGCCGCGCGCGGCCCATGTGCATGCAGGGCACCCCACCGACGGCCCTTCGCCGCCTGCCGCCCGCCGGCTGCCAGCGTCGCTAGGAGGCATGCGAGGCATGAACGGGGGTCCACCTCTCGCTTCTGGCAGAAAGCCCGAGGGCTGGCGCGACTGGCTCAAGCAACGGCGCTCAGCGGCGGCCGTAAAGGCGCGCGACGCATCCGACGTCGAGCAGCAGATGACCCAGCGCATTTAGACGCACGAGGAGGAGTGCATGCAAGACTGAGAGGCACATAGGCGTGTACGGAACCTGGCTGCGATGCGCGAGATAAGGGGAGTGCACGAGTGGCCACACGCACGCCGCGGCGGACTGCAGATCGCGGATGCCACCGGCGGGGTTCCGTGTGGGTTGACAACATGTGTGCGCACACTGTAAAGTTTTTGGTCCAAATTGCGGCATGCATGTGACGAATAGTTCAACGAAACAAGAAATTCCGATCGCGAGCCCTGCAGACGACGATACGATATGGCGGCCTCGCCCAGCACGCAGCCCTCAGGCGGCCTGTGCTCCGTGTCCGAGGGCGTTTCGGAAGCCATCTCGCTCTCGCGCTTCAAGCAGGCTCTTCTGGGAGTTGTGCACGAGAACGGCCTGCTCGAGCAGCGCTCGCAAGACCTTGAGCTTCGCCTGCAGGAGGAGGTCGAAGCAGCGAAGACACGCCAGGCGGAGCTTGCCGACATGCAGCGGCGCCTCGATGAGGCGACGCGCAAGGAGGAGGAGACTGACCAGCGCACGGCAGCGCAGCACAAGGCGGCCGAGGACGAGCGCTCGCGACACGAGCTGCAGCAGAAGCTCACCAGTGACAAGGCCAAGGCTGCGCAAGCCAAGCTGCAGCAGCAGGGCCAGCAGCTCTACTCGCTCGAGGAGCAGCTGCGCGCTCGCACCGCCGAGGTGAGCCGGCTACGCCTCGAGCAGGAGGAAGCTGAGGACCTGATCTCCACCTTCCGCGCGCGGATCGAGGAGGTTAGCCGCGTGATCGAGGCGACCGCACGGGCGGAGCACGCATGCAAGGACGCCATCGGCGGCGTGCGCAAGGACCAGGAAGCGATGCGCCACCAGCTGCAGGCCGTTGAAGCAACTCAGCGTGCGGCCGCACCGCGCGCGCATCTCGAGCAGCGCCTCAAGCTCGCGCTACGCGAGGTGCAGCAGGCGCGCGACGCCGCAGCAGACAAGGAACGCGCGCACGCGGCCAAAGAGGCTGAGCTCGCGGCGACGCACGCGACGCTCGCGCGCACGGCCGAGGCCCTCAATGGCACGCAGGCGCAGGCAAACGCAAGCCACATGCGCGAGCTCGGCGCACACGCGCAGCGGCGTGCGGCCGTCGAGCAGCTGCAGAAGGCGCAGGCCAGCTCGCTGCGTCAGGCCGAGAAGAGCGAAGGTTTGATGTGGCAGCTCGCGCAGGGGAAAGCAGTGACACAGCTACTGCTGCGCGAGCTCGCACATGCCGACGCAAACGCGCACGAGGCCGGTGCGAGCCGTGCACACGACATGCTGAGTGCAAGATGCCGAGTGAATGATGTTGATGAGTGCATGATGAGTGCATGCTGAGTGCATGCTGAGTGCATGATGAGTGCATGCTGAGGGCATGCTGAGGGCATGCTGAGTGCCCGCCTCATCAGGTGCAAGCCGTGCACACGACATGCAGTCCGCAACCGAGCAGGTGCGCGCGATGGAGCGCCGTCTCGACACCAAGGAGCGTCTGCTGGCCGAAGCGCATCGGGAACTTGACGAGGCGCGCGAGGAGGCGCGGCGGCTGCGCGCGGCGGCGGTAGCGCTGCAGGAGGACGGGCGCGATGCGCGCCACCGCCTGGCAATGCTGGAGGCGTCGCATGCCGCCGCAGTGGATGCGGCGGCAGAAGGCGCGGCGGAAGGCGCGGCAGTGGCGGCAGTGGCGGCAGCAAGACAGCCGGCGTCGGCACTGGCGGTGGCGGCAGCGACTCTGGCAGCCTCGGCAGTTGCGGAGATGGCGGCAGCACTGCCGCCGCCGCCAGCGAGTATGCCACCGCCGCCGCCGGTCACATTGCCGCAACTGCCGCCTGTACCGGTGGCGTCGTTGCAGGCAGCTGCTTCGCCGCTCGGCTGGCGCCCTGCTCAGCTGCCGACGCCCTTGCTTTTTGCCCCCGCTACCGCCACCGCCGCCGCGCCATCCGCACCCGCCTTCTTTGAGGCCTCAGATGTGATGGCGGGCAGTGGCGGCGGCGGCGGCGGCGGCGGTGGCGGCGGCGGCAGCGGCGGCGGCGGCGGCGGCGGCGGCAGCGTCGGCCGAGGCGGCGGCAGCGTGGCGCGATCACGCGATCACGCAGCGGGCGTTGAAGCCGCAGGGGAGACGACGGAGGAGACGGGGTCGAATGCGATCGTGCCGCCAGCGCCACCACTGCCATCGGCAATGGAAGTCGACGGAGCATCACTGGAGGACGAAGCGGAGAACGATCGGACTGGACGAGTGGAACCAGTGGCGCTCACTGCACCGGCACCAGCGGAGGCGAGCATGTGTGCTCTGTGCTCGGCGGTGCTCTTTGGCGCCGCCGTCATGTGCAACAAGTGCCACTCGAGCTTCCACGCGGCATGCGTCAAGCGCGGCGCACAGCACGTCCACAAGGCCTTCATGTGCGACGCATGCCTCGCCGCCAAACCGCCGCCAGATGCGCAAGCGCTGGCGGCGACGGGCACAGCCAAGCGGGCGAAGACCAACAAGGGCAAAGTCGCTGACTTCCACAAGCGGGCGCTGGGCGCTATGGTCTGAGGACCAGCCTGCAAGAAGTGCCATGCCCGAGAGCCAGAGAGCGCCGCGGGGCGCATCGAGCAATCGAGCAGCAGAAATGAGCCTGAGGGTTGACCGGCAGCTGCCTGCGGTTGGGAGAGCCTGAGCTAGTGTGATGCGTGCCTCAGGCGGCAGGGTACAGGGAACGCACGGCACAGTCCTCGCAAAGAGCCGTGGGTGCGGCGCTCCCGCTCAGGGTTACGGACAGGTTTCGTGGGCGCGTGACGGACAGACCGACGCGAGTGCGAGAGGAGATCGCATTGAGATCGCGCAAGATCCCGCGCTCACTCGCCCGCCCTGGACGGTGCCAGGCCCTGACATACCATAGTCCGCGATTCCTTAGCGATTCCGTCGTTGATCATCGATCGCGACCTGCGGCAAAGCGCCAAAAAGCAACGAAACACGGACGTGCAGCACATACATCACACCCGACCGGCCGACCCTTACGAGACCCTTAGAGTCCCGGAGGGCTGGTAGACCGCCCGTTTCGCGTATGGCGTTCGTATGGCGTATGCACGGCTTCGTCCGGACACTCGAGCGGCAAAACTCGTTACCCATGTCGTACCCATGTCGGGACCAGACCGCCGCGACACCCGACTCGCCCGACCGGTCCCGGATCCCGTCGCCGCCCCCGGCGCGTCCCCGTCCTTTCGGACCGGACGCGTGAGTGGCACTGTCCACTCGACTGAGACTGACTCTCAAAGGCGCGGTCTGAGTCTTTCTCCGACTCTCTCTCCAGCACTCTCTCTCTCTCAGTTTCTGCGCGTGAAGCTGTCTCTAAGCTGTCTCTCTCTCCTGGTGAAGCGCATCTCCAGTCAGCTGTCGTCCGCGAGGACCACGTCCACAACCGAGGGCCCCTCCTCAGAAGGGCCATAGATCACGCGCTCGCCACGCCAGTATTCGAGTGGCCGGAGGCGCTGGCGGGTCGACTGGCGCTCTCCGACCTTGCGAGGCTTCGAAGGCGGCGGCGGCGCGACTGGCGGAGGTCGAGGCGGAGGAGGTACGTTATCGACGTGCTCGTTCAGCTGGACATCGTCGAGCTCCTCTGCAGTTACTGCAGGCTCGTGCTCCACTGGAGCGTGGTCTGCGAGAGTTGTCTTGTTTGGCTTGGCTAGCTTGCTGCTGCGCTTCTTGATCTGCGCCGTGCCCGACTTGTTCGTCTTCGTGTGCTGAAGAGGTCGCATCTTGGCACGCGGCGGCGGCACAGCAGGCGTCGTCGTCAGCGACGTCGTCAGGGATGCTTGTGACTCAACAACGCCCATCATGTCCTCCCACACCGAGAACTCGTTGACGCCGCTGGCGGACGCGCGAGACCCGATCGTATACTTCACGCCGCTGAATCCTCCGCCGTTTGACGGCACGCCCAGCTGCATTCTTGCAATCATGCCGAGCGGGCGTCTCGACGACGCATGTGGAGCCAAGGACGAGTTCATGGACGAGAGCCCGACGGGGAGCCCAGCTTTTGCAAAGCAAAATGCATGCACAAGGGTTGCTTTGCGAAACAAAACGGTTGACGGGAAGCCCGTCAACTGAACAGAGTCGAGGTACGCGACGCGTCGTGTGCACGTGAACAGTACCGGTACGTGATTCCGCAATCAAGTTTGCACGTCAATCGCGGGACCCGACGCCCGTCAGTGTATCCGTCCGGGCCTTCCGCGCGAGCATGGACAGCTTCGGGTCGCAGCAGAAGCGGTGGCCGTACCAGGTCCTCTTCATCCTGCTCACCGAGCTATGCGAGCGCTTCGCCTTCTACGGCTTCTCCGGCTCGCTCGTCTACTTTTTTCCTCGTTTTGGCATCTCGTCCGTGCTCTCGACAGAGCTGTATGACCTGTTCAGCACCATTGTGTACATCACCCCAGTGCTCGGCGCGTACATAGCGGACACGTACTGGGGCCGCTATAAAACCATCGTCGTCTTCTGCGCCGTCTACATCTTCGGGCTCATGCTCACGACAGCCGGAGCTTATCCCGTCCTGCCCGTCAACGGGTCCGACGGTAGCGAGGAGACCGCGAACGAGACTGATGGTCAGCGTGCGTGGGAGACCGTGAACTTAGCCATGGTCGTCGTCGGCCTCTTTTGCTGCGTGACACTTGGCGCGGGCGGCATCAAGAGCAATGTCGTTGTGCTCGGCGCAGACCAGTTCGAGATCCCGGCGCAGATCAATGAGCAGGCGTCCTTCTTCAACTTCTTCTACTGGGCGATCAACATTGGGGCGACGGGGGCGTACCTATTCCTCACTAACGTAGCGCTGCATGGGCTGCCCGGCCTCGGCATTCCCGAGAGCTTCGGTTTCTTCGTCTCCTTTTTGATCCCGACGTGTGCCTTCTGTCTCGCCGTCATTCTCTTCACCGTGGGCAAGGACTTGGGACCGGGCTACACGCTGCGGCCGCCCGAGGGCTCGGCGGTCGTCGACTTTCTCGCGACGCTGCGCACCGCCGTCTGGCGCGGCCGCGGCCGCTACCTGCTCGTCGGCGCGCCGCTCTCGTGCGTCGCCTTTTTGATCGTCGTCGCTTCCTTCTTCACCACCTCCTATGAACTGCATGCATCCTTCGCCATCGCGGGCCTCGGGCTCATCTTCGTGTCTCTCGGGCTGATCCTGCTCGGCGGCTCCGACACGAGCTGGCTCACTCACTGGCACGAGGGCGCTCATGCGCTTGCACCCTCCGCCGCTGAGGTGGACGCAGCGGATGTGGTGCGCATCCTGCCTCTCGCTGCCTGCATCGTGGTCTTCTGGGTCATTTACCAGCAGATGTCGTCCAACTTCCAGCTACAAGGCTGCCAGATGGACCTGCACGTGGGCAGCTCGTTCAAGCTCTCTCCCGCCACCCTAAACGTCTTCGACTCGCTGGTGATCATGCTCCTCATCCCGATCGTCGACCGCGCCGTGTACCCCCTCCTCCAGCGTGTGGGCCTCGGGCTGGGCATGCTCACCAAGATTGGGATCGGATTCGGATTCGCGATGCTCTCAGTGATCGTCGCGGGGATTGTCGAGATCGCGCGCCGCAACGCGCCGCTACTTGAGGGCGTCGATGGCCAATCTTCGTGCCCGGCCATAGGCGACGACCCGCCACTCCAGATGAGCGCCCTATCGATCTGGTGGCAGGTGCCTCAGTTCATGCTAGTAGGCTTGGGAGAGATCTTCGCAGCGATCACGTGCTACGAGCTCTTCTACGCCGAGGTGCCGCCGCATATGCGCTCCGTCTGCCAGTCGATCAATCTGCTCTGCACCGCCTTTGGCTCGCTTGCCGCGGCGGGCTTCAACTCAGTGTGTGCCGGTTGGCTCCCCAACAACCTCAACGACCCGTCGGCACACCTCGACTATGTCTTCTTCCTGCTGGGCGGCGTGATGGCCCTTAACATCGTGCTCTTCGCCTTCCTCGCCTCGCGCTTCACGCCGCGTGACGACGTAGGGGTGCTCCAGGAGGTGCGTGTCTCGTCTGCGCCGCTGGGGTGCGCAGCTGGGCCGCTCTGCACGCTCGAGGGTGGTGTGCGCCTCTCGCGCAACAGTCACGCTGGATCCCACCGCGCCAGTAGGCTCAGCAGACTCAGCGAGAATGAGCATCTCGACGCTCTGCTCTCCTCGCGCGAACTGATACTGCCTGTGGAGGACACTCCGATAGCCACGAAACCCACTCGGTCTTTAACTCGGTCTTGAGCCGCCCGGCATTTCGGATTTCGGTCGGGGCGGCGATCGGGTCATGTGTAATCGGGTCACGGGTGGGCGAGAGGTGTCAGTGTCACTCTTGACTCTCCTCGCAGCAGAGAGTCGTACGGTAAAATGCTGTCTCAAACCGGTCACCACGCCACGCCCTCCCGCCGGCAAGCGCCGGGGACGAGTTTCACCTTTCACGAGAGAGCGCCGCCGGCGAACTGTAGACCGGCCGTATGAGCCCCGCCCCGTTGCCCGTTCCCCCGCTGCGCGCGGACGGCCGCGCTCGTGTTTCCCGGTTGCGTTGGCGGCTGTGACAGCGCGCATCGGCGGACGCGTCCATGTGCCTTCATGGTGTGCCACATGGCGCACGTGCGAGCGCGCGGCGGCATGGGCCATGGCGAGCGCCCGTGCGCGGGGCCGCCGCCGGCGCCGCCGACGCTGCGCCGTCCCGCGCGAAGGGCGAAACTCTATTGAAAATTATCTATGAGCTCCCTCTCTTGGCCCGATCGATCCCACAAGCAATGTCTTAAAGCTTCTGTCTCTACTCGACGGCGCGCAGCGGAGCCACCGTCTGAAGGTCATTATCGTCCTTGGGCTCCGGATTACGCAAGTTGCACGCCACCGCTAGCATGAGCGCGAGGGTGTAGATGAGCGCAACAGCTGCCGTCGCCGATGCGAAGCCATCGAAGCCATTGGAGGGCTGCCAATCGCACGAGCAGACGCTAGTTTGGTTCGCGGCAGGCGCAGCCGTGCGCGCAAGCACGCGAGCCTCGTACGAGCTACGGAAGATCGGGATCGTGGCGAGCGGCGGCAGCTCGGCGTCGCCGGCCAAGGTAAGCGTGGTGCCGTCGAGGCTAGCGGGCGGGCAGTAGGGCGGCAGCGCATACTGGCCGAGACAGAGTTCATTGGAGGCAAACACATCGTACAGCCCACCGCCCAGGATGGGGCCCGCCGCCCAGCCGATGGCATACGCCGCATTCCACCAAGCGGTGACCGTCGCCTGAAGCACGGG